>WBZT01000114.1_pt1 | contig 68498 bp, 63 predicted proteins | sample 5204241 | NCBI WGS metagenome assembly WBZT01 (sample SAMN12344358, study PRJNA552823) | activated sludge metagenome | biome: Activated sludge suspended growth; feature: Nitrification reactor; material: Wastewater; isolation source: activated sludge from nitrification reactor of wastewater... | reverse complement strand
ACTGCCGACACGCAGGTGTGTCGCGCCGGCCATCACGGCAGCTTCAAGGTCTCCGCTCATTCCCGCGGACAGCCAGTCCGCCTCCGGGAATCGGTCGAGCACCTGGGCTCGAACCCCGGCGAGCCGCACGAAGGCAGCCGTCGGGTCCTCCCCGAGCGGGGCCACGGCCATCAACCCGCGGAGTTCCAGGTGGTCAGCGGCGGACACCTGCGCACACAACTCCAGTACGTCGGCCGGTGCCGCACCACCCCGGCCGGGCGCAGGCGGGTCGGTCAGGTCGACTTGCACCAGGGCATCGAGTCGACGACCCGCTCGCGCGGCACCGGCATCCAGGGCCGTGACCAATCGGCCCCGATCGACGGAATGCACGACGTCGCAGTACCGCGCCACAGAGGCGGCCTTGTTGCGCTGGAGTTGCCCCACGAAGTGCCACGTCAGGTCCAGATCAGCGCAGTCGGCTGCCTTCGCGGCAGCTTCCTGATCCCGGTTCTCTCCGACATCGCGCACTCCCAGGCCATGCAGCAGGCGGACATCTGACGCCGGATAGGTCTTGGTGATGACGATGACCACGATTCCCGCGGGATCCCGGTCGGCCCGAGTGCAGGCCACGGCCACGCGCCGGGAGATCTCCTGGAGGTTGGTCCTCAGCTCGAGTCGACGGTCCTCGCGGTCTTCATGCCGGGTCTCGGGGCTGGTTTCGGGCCGGGTTTCAGGCTGGGATTCAGTCATGACGTCCCCGGGATTCATTCCCTGCCCGGGTTTGACTCTCTGCCCGGGATTGATGGTGTCTCTCAGGCAACCGGACGACGACCCCTTGCCGCCCCGTCACCGCGTCACGTCGGTAGGAGAAGTGATCGGCTGACTCCGCGGTGCAGGTGGGATCCGCACCGACCTCGAGCACACCGGTGGCCCGCAGCTGCTGACGGGCAGCCGCGTGCAACGCAACGGCGGGGCTTCCGGTGGCTGTCCGAGCAGCAGCATCCGGAGCGGCGGCGGCGACTTCGTCGCGGACGTCGTTCGACACCTCGTAGCACCGCGGGCAGATGGCGGGGCCGAGACGCGCGGTGATGTCGGCGGGATGGGCTCCGAGTTCGGTCATGGCCGCCACGGCCGCGCCCGGTGCGTTGGCGGCGATACCGCGCCATCCGGAGTGAACGGCGGCGGCCACGTCCGCGACGGGGTCGACGAGGGCGAGCGGGACACAGTCGGCCGCCATCGCCAGGAGCCCGATGTCGGGACTGGTAGTGACCAAGATGTCCACGGCGGGCACCACACCGGGAACCGCGACGGCGGCCGAGGTGCGACCGTGCACGGCCTGCATCACGGCCAGGTCGGCTCCGGTGAGGCCCACCCGTGCAGCCAGGAGACCGCGGTTGGCGGCGACGGCTGTCGGCTCGTCTCCGACATGATCACCGAGGTTGAGGCTGCGGTACCGGCCGGCGCTGATCCCGCCGCGCCGGTCCGAGAAGCACACCCGGGCAAGCGGAGCCGGCCGAGTGGGGCCGGGGGAACCGACCCCACCGGGCTCGGTGGTCACTTCAGGAAATCGGGGATGTCCAGGCCGTCATCGGTGTCGTCGAAGACGGTGCGCTGCGGCTCGACGGGGGTACCGCCACCGACTGGCTGCGCCACGGCACCCTGGGTGCGGTGTTGGCTGGGCCGGGACGACACGACCTCGGTGTCGGGCACGCGGACCTCCGCGACCACCTCGCGGGCCTTGGGCAGACCGCCGTCGAAACCGGCGGCGATGACGGTGACCCGGACTTCGTCGCCCAATGTGTCGTCGATGACCGTTCCGAAGATGATGTTCGCCTCGGGATGGGCGGCCTCGGACACCATCCGGGCAGCTTCGTTGATCTCGAACAGTCCGAGATCACTCCCGCCGGCGATGGACAGCAGGACACCGTGCGCACCGTCGATGCTCGCCTCGAGGAGAGGTGAGTTGATGGCACCTTCGGCGGCCGTGATGGCGCGATCCTCACCTCGTGAGGACCCGATCCCCATGAGGGCGGATCCGGCGCCTTGCATGACGCTCTTGACGTCCGCGAAGTCGAGGTTGATCAGGCCGGGCGTGGTGATCAGGTCGGTGATGCCGGATACGCCCTGGAGCAACACGTGATCGGCCTGCTTGAAGGCATCGATGACGCTGATCTGGCGGTCGGTCAGCGACAGAAGGCGGTCGTTCGGGATCACAATCAGTGTGTCGACCTCGCCCCGCAGGGACTCGATGCCGGTCTCCGCCTGGTTGCCGCGGCGCCGGCCTTCGAAACCGAAGGGCCGGGTGACGACACCGATGGTCAGTGCCCCCAGGCTGCGTGCGATCCGGGCAACGACGGGCGCTCCCCCGGTGCCGGTTCCACCGCCTTCGCCGGCGGTCACGAAGACCATGTCGGCGCCCTTGAGGACCTCTTCGATCTCGTCGGCGTGGTCCTCGGCGGCCTCGCGGCCGACATCGGGGTTGGCGCCTGCCCCGAGCCCCCGGGTGAGGTCTCGCCCGATATCGAGCTTGACGTCGGCATCGCTCATCAGTAGCGCCTGCGCGTCGGTGTTGATGGCGATGAACTCAACGCCCTTCAGGCCGACCTCGATCATGCGGTTGACGGCATTGACGCCGCCGCCACCGATTCCGACAACTTTGATGACGGCCAAGTAGTTCTGTGGAGCAGCCATGGCTGCCTCCCTCCCCCCACCGCCCCCAGGCGATGGTCTTGTGCGATTTCCCACCCAATCCGAGACCTCGACCTATGGTCGAGGTGACACTTCCCCGAGTGCTCAGATGTCGGAAGGTTATGCAGATCACATGACCCCGGCAAGCAGTTCCGACCCCATTTCTCGGGGTAATGTCTCGACCTCAACTCAACATATGGGGTTGGGTTCAGTTCACAGAGGGGCGACGTCCCCGTGCGAGTCCTGCACCAGACCGCCCCCCCGGTGGCGCCGGACCAACCGCTGGGCGGCTGATGGGCCGAACAACAGCAAGGACTTCGACAATGCCTCTGCCACCCAGGCGTTCGGAGCTATCGCAGTGGCTCCCGCCCACCGGGCCCGCATCTGCCGCCCGGTGCGAGGGTCCAGCAGGTGATGGTGGGGGTCGCCACGCGTCGTGTGCCAGATGCGCTTGGTCGTACTGCTGGTCGCCAGCCCGCCGGCTTGCAGCCGCACGCTGATCTGGGGACCCGGCACCTCCCGGTCGATGCCGATCTGCCAGGGGCTGCCTTTGTCGCCGCGGACCCTCAGATCCCCACCGAGGTTGACCAGGCATGCGTCAGCCCCCGAGGCCATGATCTGGGCCGACACGAGATCCGCCGCGAGCCCCTTCCCGATCCCCCCCGAGTCGATGGCTGCCCCGGGAGCCAGCCGGACGAACCGAGTGCGCCGGCACAGCTCCAGCACCGGGCGGTGTGCTGCGGGGGCCGCATCGGTGACCGCTTGTACACCCAGGTCGGGGAAGTCCCGGTCGTAACCAGCGGCGACGATCTGGTGAGCCATGAAGGGGTCGAAGCGTCCCTTCGTGAACTGGCGCCCCACGATCCCGGCGGTCAGAAGCAGCCAACTGTCCTCACTGAGCATCCCTTCTCCGCGGGAGTTGAGTTGGCTGATTTCGCTGTCGGACTCGAACCTGGTCCATGCCCTCGCCAACTCGCCGACACGGTCTTCAGCCCGGGAAACCACATCCCGTCCAGCTCCGACGACGACGACATGGCACTGGGTCCCCATTGCTGCGAACGTGCGCTCCCAGCGCTGGGTGACCGGCATCAACTACCGCTCGACTTGGAGTCCTGTTGGCTCGAGGCGTCGCAATGGTCCACGGCGGCCTCGTCTGCACCGACACATACCTCGAAGTACGTGGGGCCACTGGTCTCGCCGCCGGCTTGAACGTCCAGGTAGGAGCCGGACCTCTGCGCGACCATGCCGGCCCCGGCGCCACCGTACCCACCCCAGCCTCCGCCCGACCCACCGGAGTTGGTGACGGAGTAGCCAGCGCTGGTGGCCGCCTGCTCGTAGGACGAAACGACCTGCTGGGGGGTCATACCGGAGATCTCGTACCGGGTGTAGATCGCGGTTTCCTCCTGCGAGGAGCTCAGTTGCTTGGCACCTGAAGGAGGCGCAGGGACACCGGTGGCGGTCGGGGCAGCCTCAGTTGCCGATGCATCGGTCGCTGGCGCGTTGGTTGCCGGCGTACTGGGAGCAGGGGTGCTGCTACTACTGCAGCCCGCGGCCACGGTGACGAGGCCGGTCATGCCGAGTGCGATGACGGCAGTGCGCTTGTTCATGGAACCTCCGAGGGCTGTCTTGGTGCTGTGCGCCAGATGGTTGCTGTCTGCCAGATGGTAGCCAGGTGTCCGGCGCTGGTCATGCCGGTCGTGACGGTTCACTTGGTGTCCGGCGCTGGTCATGCCGGTCGTGACGGTTCACTTGATGTCCGGCGCCTGATGGTCGGTGAGGTGATCGGGAGGCCCTACTCCGCGGTGGAGTCCTCGGGGTCGGGTTGGTTTTCCTTGGGAAGGTCCAAAGCGCCGGTGACCGCGGGGCGTTCAGGGACCGACACGTTGATCTTCTTCGGTTTGAACTGCAGCAGCTGCACCGCTGCAGCGGCCTTCAACTCATCCTGACCCGGCAGCCCCCACTCCACCGGGACTCCGTTCTTCAGCACGATCGTCATGGAACCGTCCGCAGCGGTGTCGACCGACTTGATCGCGGAGCGTTCGTCCTCGGGCCAGCCCCGCAGCGCTGCCACCGCCGGCGCATAGTCGGGTCCCGGCGAGTTCAGGAGGGGCAACTCCTCGGGGCGCGCGGTGGCTTCACTGATCACGGCGCCCTGGGTATCCACGATCACCCACCGGTCGGGACCTCCGGCCACCGCGAACGGAATCCGTTGCACGACTTGCAGGTCGACGGTCCAGGGGCGTTGCAGGACGATGTCGACGGACTCGATTCCCGGGAGGGCGGCAACTCGCTCGGTGACGGCTGCGGTGTCGATCTCGCGGATCGGTGTGCCTTCGGTGATCGCAGCCGCTTCGAGGACCTCGGCCTGCTTGGCTGCGGTGGGACCCGACACCGTGACCGATCGGACCGGCACGGGCGAGTACCAGGACTGCAGCCAAGCGAGAGCCACCAGCGCAGCGACGGCCAACACGGCGAACATCACGAACCGGATGGGGACCCGTCGGCCGGAGACCTTTCGCTCGGATCCATTTCGGCCGGCGCGATTCGCTCCAGAGGTCCGTCGGAGCCCGAACCTGCGCCGGGAACGAGGAGGAACAGAGTCCGCGGTGACGTCGGGGGGCGCGTCGGACGTGAGCGTCATGTGCCCTCCTCCGATTCACGCAAGAGCGTGAGAACCTCTGGCCCCAGCAGGGAGATGTCCCCGGCCCCCAGGGTCATCACCATATCTCCCGGACGCGCGCGAGCCGCCAGATGCCCGGCGACACGCGACCACGACGGCTCGAAGACCACGTTGCCGGGCGGCAGGGGCACATTGGCCGCCATGGCTTGCCCACTGGCACCGGGAATCGGCTCCTCTCCGGGAGCGAAGACCTCGAGGACCACGACGTCATCGGCCAGGCCCAGGGCCTCACCGAACTCCTTGCTGAACATCGCGGTGCGGTAGTAGTGATGGGCCTGGAACGCCACGACGAGCCGCCCCGAGCCGACGAACTCCCGGGCTGCACTCAGCGTCGCCTGCAGTTCCGTGGGGTGGTGCGCGTAGTCGTCGTACACCCGCACCCCCGCGACCTCACCCCGGTACTCGAAGCGGCGCCGGGTACCTGTGAAGGCGGACAGCGCGGCACGCACCTCGACGGCGCTGAAGCCGAGTCCGACACAGGCGGCGAGCGCGGCCGTCGCGTTCAGCGCATTGTGCCGCCCGGGAATCTGCAGCACGATGTCGCCCATCCGTACACCCCGGTGCACGACATCGAACCGGTAGCCGCCGTGATCGCTGCCCAGGATCTCCACGCGGTAGTCCGCATCGGAGTGGGTGCCATAGGTGACCACTGTGGTTCCGCGGGCCCGCGAGCGTGCCGCTAGATCGGCGCTGCCGGGTTGATCGAGACAGATGACCGCGAAGCCGTCATTGGGGGCGACCAGATCGACGAACTCGTCGAAGGCATTCTGCAGTGTTGCGAAATCCCCCCAGTAGTTGAGGTGATCCGGTTCGACGTTCGTCACCACGACGACGGCGGGATCCATGAGCAGGAAGGCGCCATCCGACTCGTCCGCCTCGACGACGAAGAAGTCTCCACGTCCGGTGTGCGAGTTGCTCCCCAGGTCGTTGACCTCGCTGCCGATGGCGAACGACGGATCCGCGCCGCAGCGCTGCAGCGCCACGGTGATCATGGACGTCGTGGTGGTCTTGCCGTGGGTGCCGCCGACTCCGATGACCGTGCGGTCGGCCATGACGAGAGCCAGAGCCTGCGCTCGGGTGAGCACGGGGATCTCGCGATCACGCGCGGCCATGATTTCGGGGTTGTCGTCGGGAATGATCGGGGTGTCGATGACCGCATCGACGTCGGCCCCCACATGATCGCCGCGGTGCCCGATGAACACCGTGGCGCCCTGGCGCCGCAGTGCCTCGAGCCGGGCCGAGTCGCGCATGTCGCTACCCGACACGGTGACGCCGCGGTCCATCATGAGTCGCGCCAGACCGGACATTCCTGCCCCACCCATGCCGACCAAGTGCACCGCGTGGAGGTCGGCCAACGAGGCCGCTGTCATCGGGGTCCTCCCGCCGCGTGTATGACCAGGTCCGCCAACCTCGCCGCTCCGTCGCGAATGCCATAGCCGGCAGCGCGGCGGCCCATCTCAGCCAGTCGACCGGGGTCGCTGAGCAGATTCGAGGCGGTCTCCCCCAGTACCGCTGCGGTCAGATCGGCGTCATCGATCATGATGCCACCTCCCGCGGACACCACCGGCTCGGCGTTGAGCCGTTGTTCCCCATTGCCGATCGGGTAGGGCACGTACAGGCAGGGCAGCCCAACGGCCGCGACCTCGGCGCAGGTCATGGCTCCGGCGCGACATACGGCCAGGTCCGCCGCCGCGTAGGCGAGATCCATCCGGTCGATGAAGGGCAGCGGGTGATACCCCGGTCGGGGTTCGACGGCATGACCCTGGCGCGGACCTACGGCATGCAGGATCTGGATCCCGGAGGCCAGGAGCCGATCGCGGCTGCCGGCGAGCGCCCCGTTGATCGACGCCGCGCCCTGGGAACCACCGAACACGAGGAGGACCGGGCCATCCGGCGCCAGGCCGAAGAACTCCCGCGCGGCGAGACGTTGCGAGTCGCGGTCGAGGTCGCTGATGACCTGCCGCAGCGGACACCCGAGCCGGGAGGCATGGGGCAGGGTGCCGGCGTAGTTCTCCGCGACCCAAGGAGTCATCCTGGCCCCCAGCCGGTTGGCCAGTCCGGGCCTTGCGTTGGCCTCGTGGACGACGAAAGGAACCCGGCCGCGTGCGCCCAGGTAGGCCGGGATCGACACGTAACCGCCGAACCCGACCACGATGTCGCAGCGCTGGTCGGTGACGATCCGCCGGGCTTGCAGGGTCGATCGGCGCAGCCGAGTGGGGAGACTGATGAGGTCCCGCCCCGGCCGCCGCGGCAACGGCACCGGATCGATGAGCTCCAGATCGTACCCGCGCTGCGGTACCAGTGACCCCTCCAATCCCTTCGCGGTTCCGATCACGACGATGGCGGTCGTCGGGTCACGTCGGCGCAACTCATCGGCGAGGTTGAGGGCGGGTTCGATGTGCCCGCCGGTACCGCCGCCGGCGATGGCGACCCGCGGGGTCAACGGATGGATCCGGCGGTCTGCTGGGCCACTTCCTCGTGGTACTGCCGCAGTCGGGCAGGATGGCGACGAGCGGCTCCGAGCAGCAGCCCGATGGCGATCAGCAGCGGGATCAACGACGAACCCCCGTAGGACACCATCGGCAAGGTGACGCCCGTGATGGGCAGCATCTTCAACGCGGCGCCGACGTTGGTGACGACCTGGATGATCAGCCAGGTACCGGTGCCGGCAGCCAAGAGCCGTACGAAGCGGTCGGGTGACTCCTTCGCCAGGCGCAGGATCGCGAACACCAGGACGGCGAACAGGGCAAGAACCGAGAACGTGCCCACCATGCCGAGTTCCTCGCCGATGACCGGGAAGATGAAGTCGGTGTGGGCGGCAGGCAGACTGCCCCACTTCTCGCGGGATCCGCCGATTCCGGTGCCGAACCAGCCGCCCGTCCCCAGGGCGTAGGTGCCCTGTGTGACCTGCCAGGCACCGTCGAGTTCGTCGGCGTTGGGGTCCAGGAAAGCGGTCCAACGCCGGACCCGGTACTCAGCGGCGAACGAGGCGAAGACGACAGCAACGACACCGAGGGCGCCAAACGCCGCGAACAAGCGCAGTGGAGCACCAACCGCGAAGAACAGTCCCAGCAGGATGAAGCCCAGAATCATGGCGTTGCCGAAGTCACCTTCGAGGGTGACGAGGAACATTAGCAGCCCACCGACGGGCGCGACCGGGATCAGCAACGTCGGCCAGTCGGTGATGGGGCGGTACTTGCGGGTCAACGTGTCGGCACCCCACAACACCAGGGCCAGTTTGGCGATCTCGGAGGGTTGCAGCCGGAATGGTCCGCCCAGGTCGATCCAGTTCTGTTGGCCGTGCACCGCCACTCCGATGCCGGGGATCAACACCAGCACGAGCAGTACGAGCGCGAGCCCCATGGCCGGCCAGGCCAGGCCCCGGATCGTCGCCGTCGGGAGCCGCGACGCCACGACCATGGACACCAGACCCAACCCGGCGAACAGTGCCTGCTTGACCACGAGGTCGGTGCTGCCCCCGGTGTCTCGAATGCTCTCGATGGCCGAGGACGACCAGACCATAATGAGGCCCAGCAGCAGCAGGAACAGCGTGGAACCGAGCAGAAGGTAGTAGATGCTGGCCGGGTGGCTCACCAGGCGGTCGCGCCAGGTGGCGTCCGGCTGCAGGGTCTCGCTCAACGATGCTCCTCGGTCGGCGCGGCGAGCCGGTGCACCTCTCGCGCGAACATGTCACCACGTTGCGCATAGCTGACGAACATGTCCCACGACGCGCACCCCGGTGCCAGCAGCACGGTGTCCCCCGGCTCGGCCATCGCGGCGGCGGCGGCCACCACCTCGGCCATTGCCCCAGTCTGCGCGCTCTCGACCACAACGACGGGAACCTCGGGGGCGTGTCGCTGCAATGCGCCGGCGATGACCGCACGATCGGCGCCCAGCAGGATCACGCCGCGCAACCGGTCCCGGCTGGCGGCCACCAGTTCGTCGAACTCCTGCCCCTTTGCCAACCCGCCCGCGATCCACACCACCGATTCATAGGAGCGCAGCGACGTGTCCGCGGCGTGGGTATTGGTGGCCTTTGAGTCGTCGATGTAACGCACCCCTCGCACCTCGGCCACATCGGCAATGCGGTGACCGGCCGGCGTGAAAGAACGCAGCCCCGCGGCTATCGCCTCCGGGGATACGCCGTACGCGCGGGCGAGCGCGGCGGCCGCCAATGCGTTGGCGACGTTGTGCGCCGCGGCTGGATGGACATCGTCCACAACTGCCAGTTCCACCGCCGTGGTGTCCCGATCGGCGCCGAACGCGCGGTCCACCAGCAGTTCCTCGACGACACCCAACTCACCGGGACCAGGGATCCCCAACGTGAACCCGATGGCCCGGCATCCCGGCGCGACATCGGCGTCGCGCACCATGGCGATCGTGCGCTGGTCGGCGCAGTTGTAGATCGCAGCCACCTGACAGCGCTCGTAGATCCTGGCTTTGGCGGCGGTGTAGGCGTCGAACGACCCGAAATGGTCGATGTGGTCCTCAGCGACGTTGAGACAAACAGCCGCCAACGGGCTCACGCTGTGCCAGAAGGGCAGCTGCGGCGCCCCGACCTCGACGGCGATGACATCGAGATCGTCGGCCATCACGGCCTCGACCAAAGAGACCCCGATGTTGGCCGCCGCGATGGCTCGCTGACCGGCCGCCCGCAGGATCGACTCGAGCATCAGCGTCGCGGTCGTCTTACCATTCGTGCCCGTGATAGCCAGCCATGGAGCCGCTTGCGCAGACCGCAGCCGCCAGGCGAGTTCCAGTTCGCCCCACACGGTGACTCCGGCGGCAGTAGCGGAGCGGATGATCGGCGCGGTGGGGGGAAAGCCGGGCGAGACGACGAGCAGATCCAAGTCTGTCGGCAGCGTGTCGCCGTCACCCAGCCGGACGGTGGCGCCGATGGAGCGCAGTTCGTCCGCCCAACGCTCGTGGTCCGCACTAGCGCCCGCGTCGACAGCGACGACGTCAGCCCCGAGCGCCACCAACGCCCGGACACACGCCGCACCTGCCACCCGGATGCCGGCCACGCACACGTGGATACCCGACCAGTCGCTGGCCCGTCCGAGACCGTCCAGCTTCATTGGTTCGACCATGGCACCACCCATTCGGCGAAGAAGATCGTCACAGCTGCGGCCATGCAGAGTCCCTGGATGATCCAGAACCGCACCACGATGAGGATCTCGGGCCAGCCCCGCAGCTCGAAGTGATGGTGCAGGGGCGCCATCCGAAACACACGCTTGCCCGTGAGCTTGAACGATCCGACCTGAAGGATCACGGACACCGTGACGATGAAGAACAGTCCCGCGGTCAGAGCCAACAGAAGTTCGGTACGACTCATGATGGCGAGGCCGGCGATGGCGCCGCCGAGGGCCAGCGACCCGGTGTCTCCCATGAAGATGGCGGCTGGGTGAGTGTTCCACCACAGGAACCCGAAGCAGGCACCGGCGCACGCCGATGCGAACACGGTGAGGTCCAAGGGATCTCGGACCTGGTAGCAGTTGGCCGCGACAGCGGCACCGCACGACTGATTGAACTGCCACACGGTGATGACGGTGTACGCCAGGAATGACGCGAGCGCCGCACCGGTGGCCAGACCGTCGAGCCCGTCGGTCAGATTGACGCCATTGGTGGTGGCCGTGATGAGGAACCAGACCCACAGCACGAACAAGGCCAACGGCAACACCAACGAGGTGTCGCGCACGATCGACACTGCCTGGGAGGCAGGGGTGAATCCCTGCGCATCAGGGAAGTGCACCGCTGCCAGAGCGAATGTGAGGGCCACGAACGCCTGACCGATCAGCTTGGTGCGGGCCCGGATGCCGGTGGACCGCTGCCGGAAGATCTTGAGGTAGTCGTCGGCGAAACCCACGGCTCCCAGGCCGATCACCAGCCACAGCGCGAGCAGGCCGGACACCGACGGCCACGTCCAGAACACGAGGTGGACCAGGGAATAGGCGATCACGATCGCCACGATCATGGCCGCACCACCCATGGACGGCGTGCCGAGTTTGCCCGTGTGTTCGGGGTATTGGATGTCGTCGGTGGACATCCGGATGGCTTGGCTGTACCCGTGTTTCTGCAGCAGCCTGATGAGAAGTGGGGTACCGAGCAACGTGATCAGCATGCTGATCCCGCCGGCGAGGATGATCAAAGGCACTAGAGCGTGTCCACCTGCTCGGCTACGGCCTCGAGTCCGACGCTGCGGGAGGCCTTCACCAGGACGATGTCGCCCGGGTGCAGTCGGCTGCTCAACTCGGCGACAGCGGCCGGGATGTCGGCGACCCACACCGATTCGCCGTTCCAAGATCCTTCGTGGGCTGCACCGAGATGGATCGGGCGAGCGTCCTCGCCGACGACCACCAGTGCGTTGATGTTGAGCCGGACTGCCAGGCGGCCGATCTCATCGTGGGCGGTCAGCGACTCGGCGCCGAGTTCCTTCATCTCGCCGAGTACAGCGAACGTGCGGCCCGAAGTGCGACGCCCCATCTCGGCCAAGGACTTCAGGGCAGCAGCCATCGAATCGGGGTTGGCGTTGTAGGAATCGTTGACGAGTGTCACGCCCCCGGCGGTTGTGCTCACTTCCATGCGCCACCGACTGGCGGGTTCGGCGTCGGACAGCGCACGCGCCACGTCCGCTAATGCGACCCCGCTCGCACAGCAGGCCAGCGCGGCGGCAGCGGCGTTGTGAGCGTTGTGCTCCCCGCTGCTGCGGAGGTCCACCCGAGCCGATGCCCCCGCGAACGTCAAAGTGAAGGAGGGCCGGGCCAAATCGTCGAGTTCCAGCTCCGAAATGCGCATGTCCGCCTTCGCCGACAGCCCGAAGGACCGCACGGTTGCCGATGTGCGCGTGGCCATGGCGGCAACGAGGGGGTCGTCGGCGTTGAGAACCGCCGTTCCCCCAGGGGGTAGTGCGGCGACGATCTCGCCCTTGGCGGCTGCGATCACCTCGCGGGAACCGAACTCACCCAGGTGAGCGGTGCCGACGTTGAGGACGACCGCGACATCCGGCGGGGTGATATGACACAAGTACTCGATATGACCGGGACCACGGGACCCCATCTCGGCGACGAGGGTGCGGGTGTCCGGTGTGCATTGCAGTGCGGTGACGGGAAGTCCAACTTCCGTATTCATGGATCCGGCCGGCGCAACAACCGGCCCCCGCAGGTTCGCGACCGTGGCGAGCAGGTCCTTGGTGGAGGTCTTACCCGACGAACCGGTCACCGCGATCACCGTCAGGTTGGGCAGGGAAGCGACCACGGAACGTGCGAGTTCTCCCAGGGCAGCGACCGGGTCCGGGACCACGACGGTGGGCAGCGACGGACTCGGTCTGCTGCCGAGAACTGCCCGCGCACCAGCCGTTGCGGCCACCGCGGCGTAGTCATGACCATCGACCCGCTCCCCGGGGATGGCCACGAAAAGGTCGCCGGGGGCAACCAGCCGGGAGTCCGCACAAACCCCGGTGACCACCGTGTCATCTGCCGACGTGTCGTCCGCCGACGCCGCGGTGCCCGCCACGGTTCCGGAGACGGCATCGGCGACGCCGGCCAAGGTGAGCGGGATCATCGGGCACCTCCGGCGGTGATGGCCGACGCCAGGACGACGCGGTCGTCGAACGGCGTGACGACGCCACGGACTTCCTGCCCCTGCTCATGGCCTTTGCCGAGGATGAGTACGGCGTCACCTGGCTGGGCCCGGTCCACTGCTGCCCGGATTGCTGCCGCCCGGTCGGGGATCTCACTGATCTCGGCACCGGATTCGGCCCGTACAGCACCCTCGAGAACTGCCTGCCTGATCATCGCCGGGTCCTCCGATCGAGGGTTGTCGTCAGTGACGATCACGATGTCGGCCCCCCGGGCCGCCACTGTGCCCATCAATGGCCGCTTGCCCGGATCCCGATCGCCGCCGCACCCCAGCGCGACGATCACCCTGCCGCTGCTGAATTCGCGTACTGCGCCGATGGCTCGAGCCACAGCCTCCGGGGTATGAGCGTAGTCAACGAATGCCGCAAACTCGGGCGCCGACACCGCCTCCATCCGACCCGGCACACCCCGGCACCGCGCGAGGCCTGCAGCGGCTGCTTGCGGATCGATCCCGGCGCCGGCGGCGGCGGCCAACGCCCCGAGCACGTTCGCCTGGTTGAACCGGCCGGGCAGGTCGGAGGACACCGGTACCGTCAGGTTGGGTCCTCTCGCGGCGGCGTCCCAGCCGCCGCTTCGTCGCACGCGCAGGTCGACGAGACTCCAGTCGGCCGGTTCGTCGCGGCCATACGTGACCCGAGGGATCTCGCTCGACTCCGCGAGCCGGCGCCCCCATGCGTCGTCGACACAGATGACCGCACGCTTGCTGCGACCCGGTTCGAACAACTGCCGCTTCGCGGCGAAGTAATCGGCCATGTCCTGGTGGAAGTCGAGGTGGTCCTGGCTGAGGTTGGTGAAGACCGCCACGTCGAATGCCAGCCCAGCGACCCTGCCCAGTACCAATGCGTGACTGCTCACCTCCATAGCCACCGCAGTGACTCCTTGCTCCCGCATCACGGCGAGAGCGGCGTGCACGTCGGGAGCCTCGGGAGTGGTTCGGGCCGAGGGCAGATCCTGGTGGCCGACCTTGATACCGATCGTGCCGATCACGCCGGTCGTGTGACCGGCCGCCGCCAAGGCTTCGGCGAGCAGATAGGTCATGGTGGTCTTGCCGTTGGTGCCGGTCACCCCGATGAGCAACAGGTCGCCTGCGGGCTGGTGGTAGATCCAGCTGGACAAGTCCCCGAGCATTGCGCGCGGGTCCGCGACGACAATCACCGGGACCGGGCTATCGGGGCACAGTTGGGAACCCGAGGCATCGGTGAGGATCGCCGCGGCGCCGGCGTCGGTGGCCTGATCGGCGAATCGGGCCCCGTGGGTTGTCGCGCCGGGCAGCGCTGCGTAAAGATCGCCAGGACGCACGGCACGAGAGTCGAGAGTGATCCCCGCGACCAGGAGGTTCCTGGGCACCTTTGCCGACGCGAGCGCGGGGGCTTGGTGCAACGGTCGGGGCCTTGGTCCCGGCCGACTGTCCAGGGTCAGGACGTCCCACCCCAGGTCAGCGGCCACTTGGCCCGCTTGCCCCCAGTGGGGGGGACATTGTGGTTGGCGAGCGCGGCGGTCATGAGTTTCTGGACGACCGGGGCCGCTACTTCGCCGCCGTAGTAGCCGTTGCGGGGGTGGTCGAACCAGGCACCCACCACGAGTTGGGGATCATCCGCCGGTGCCATGGCCAAGAAGCTGGCGGTGTACCCGCTGTAGCAGCCACATTCCTCGTCGTAGCGCTGCGCGGTTCCGGTCTTGCCGCCCACCAGGTATCCGGGCACCTGAGCGACCTTGGCGGTACCGCCCTCGCCGACGACCATCTGCATCATGCTCTGCATGGTCTGGGCGGTCTCGGGCGAGACGACCGGCTCCCCTTCGACGGGGCTGGTCTGCTCGGTGGTGCCGTCGGGGGCGGTGTAGCTGTCGATGATGCGTGGTTGCACGGGCACACCATCGTTGCCGATCGTAGCGGTGGCATTGGCGATCTGGATCGCCGTCAGGGACATGCCCTGGCCGAACGCGAGGGTCGGGAACGTCGTGTCGGACCATTCCTTGGGGTGGGGCACGTAACCTGTCTGCTCCCCCGGCAGATCGAGTCCGGTGGGTTCGCCGACCCCGAACGCCTTGAGGTACTCGTAGAGCTTCTTGCCACCGATCTTCTCGGCGGCGAGGACAGTCCCGATGTTGCTGGATTCCGCGAGCACACCCGCCAAGGTCAGCTGCAGTCCACCGTGTTCGTGCGAGTCCTTGAAGTACTGGCCACCGCGGAACAGCGAAGGCGGCACCGACACCCGGGACCGGGGCTTCATCTTGCCCTCGTTCAGGACCGCCGCCAACGTCATGAGCTTCGCGGTGGATCCCGGCTCCATGGCCCATGTGACCGGCTTGTTCGCCCATTCCTCTGGTTTGACCTGATCGGGATCCAAGGGGTCGAAGGCCGGCGCTGTGGCCATGGCGAGGATGCGGCCCGTACCGACTTCGAGAACGACTGCGGTGCCGAAGTCGGATCCGGATGCCTTGACCTCGGCGGCAACGGCTTGCTGGGCGGCCCACTGCAGATCGGAGTCAATGGTGAGTTTGACGTCGCTGCCGGGCACCGGATCGATTTGCTGGACGTCAGATGTGGGGATCTCGGTGCCACCGGCCGCCTGCTCGAAGGTGACGCTGCCCGGTGTTCCGGCGAGGAGCCGGTCGAGCCCGGACTCGAGGCCCACCGCGCCATGGCCTTCGGCATTGGTGAACCCGATGATGTTCGACGCCAGCGGGCCATTCGGGTAGTCGCGAATCGTGCGGCGCTCGGAGAAAATCCCCTGCAGCACCACGGGGTCGTTGCCGGGATCGGAACGCCATGTCTGGATGTTGCGCCACACCTGAGGTTCGGTGGCCTTCTTCAAGTAGGTGAACCGGGCGTCGCCGGTGAGGAGCGGCTGCAACTCGGTCGGTGACATCCCGATGATCGGACCGAGTACTGCGGCGGTCTGAGCGGGGTCGACCACCAATGTCTGGTCTGCCGTGATGTCACGAACCTCGATGGATGTTGCGAGGGGGCGACCGTCCACATCGGTGATCTCGCCTCGAGTCGCCGGGATGTCCTGCGACAGGATGCGCTGGTTGAGCGCTGCCTCTGCGAGGTCGGGGCCCTTGAGCGCCTGCAGCTCGACGAGGCGAGCGGCGAACAGGCTGAGCACCATGGCGAAACCGATGATGACGACTTGAATCCGGCGCCGGGAGTTGGCCAACGCGAAGGGCTTGTTCGCGGGTGGACGCCCGGGGCCGCCGGTGCGCGGCCGCTGCTGGGTGGGGGCACTCATCGGCCACCTCCGCTGACAATGGCCCGGTCATAGGCCGTCTCGCCGGCCGGGCCCACAGCGGCACCGTCCGAGCCTTCCGGGTCGAGCGTGTCACCGGTCGCCGAATCCGGCCCGGCCGAATCCGGGGCGGTCGGATCAGAAGCGGACGGATCAGAAGCGGTCGAATCGGTGGGATCGGTCGTCGGGTCGGTCGTTGTCGGGTCGGTCGTCGTCGGGTCGGTCGTCGTCGGGTCGGTCACGGTGGGATCGGTCACCGCCGGATCGGTCGAGTCGGGCGTCAACGGCGTCGCCAGGTCTCCACTCGTTGCGGACCCAGGGGTCGCTCCGGCCGGCATCGGTGTGCCCAGGATGCGCCCGGTCGAGATGTCGATGTAGGCCGTGGTGGCAGCAGCCATCAGTCCGGCCTGCCGCGCCGCGTCGCGCAGGTTCGTGGGCGAGGACAGCCGCTGGACCTCCTGGCTGAGCGCCTGCTCCTGCTCGCCGAGCAGGATGCTGTCGGCCTTGAGCCGGGATTGTTCGAAAGAGCCAGCCGCCAGGCTGTTGTTGATCAGCAGCAACGACAACAACCCGAGGCTGAGGATCGCTGCGATCAGACCCAGGAAGGGCAACGATCCGAGATGGCGGCGCTGATGCTCGACGGCGCGCTCGGTGCGCCGGGGCCGGACCCGTAGTCGCGCGGGTCCGGTGGTTCGGATCGGGGTCGCGGTGGTCATGCGGCGACCGTCCACGTCGGCGGGATCGGGAGAATCCGCTGGACGGCTCTCAGCCGCACGGACGCCGCCCGGGGATTGTCGCGAACCTCGGAGTCGGAGGCTTGCTCCGCTCCTCGGGTGAGTAGACGTAGGAACGGGCGTGCGTCGTCGGGGATCACCGGCAGTCCGGCGGGTACCGGTGGACGTGCCCCGGCTGCGAACGCGCGCTTGACGATGCGGTCTTCCAGCGAGTGATAGGACAGCACAGCCACCCGGCCGTTGGGGCGCAACGTTCTGACTGAATGCTCCAGGCCCAGCCGAAGCGCATCGAGTTCGCCGTTGACCTCGATCCGCAGGCCCTGAAATACCCGCTTGGCGGGGTGCCCCTTGCGTCGCGCCGCGGCGGGAATGGCAGCGTCGCAGATGGCGGAGAGTTGATCGGTGGTCGTGATGCGCCGCTGCTGACGTTCAGTGGCGATTCGATGCGCGATCCTTCGCGCGAACCGCTCCTCGCCATACAGCGCGAACACTTGTTCCAACTCCCCGGGACTGTAGTCATTCACGACGTCCTCGGCCGTGACCCCGCTGCGCGGATCCATCCGCATGTCCAACCGGGTGCTCCGACTGTAAGCGAACCCCCTCGCATCACTGTCCAACTGAAGGCTTGACACGCCGAGGTCGAACAGAACAGCTGCCGCATCGTTCCCCCCCGCCGCGGCAACGGCGCCCGAGATGTCGTCGAACACCGACGAGAACGGCACGAAACGGTCGCCGTATCCGGCCAGCCGGGCCGATGCCAGCGCCAGCGCTTCGGGATCGCGGTCGACCCCCACGACGGTGATCGTGGGGAAACTCGCCAACAACGCCTCGCTGTGGCCGCCCAATCCGACCGTGGCGTCGATGACGATCCCGCCGTCGGTGGCAGCCGGTGCGAGCAACTCGACGATCCGACCCACCAGGACCGGATCGTGGGTGAATGAGCCCGACACGTGCCTCCTCCCTCAGGCCTGCTCAGGAGTCCCCCGGCTTACTCTGCGGGCCTCAGGCTGTACCAGAGGTCCCGAGGGAGTCGCGAGAGCCCTCACATTCGCAGATCGCGCCGGTTCCGGGTCCGACCGTGCCATCAGGTCCCCTCCCGCGCACCCGGCGCCGGGGAAGAGCGTCGGGACGTCACCTGGGTGGGGCGAGTTCCGGCCATCGGGGAAGAATGGCCGGCTCTGCGGGCGGAGGCCTCACAGCACGGTCAGAAGATGCCCGGGACCACCTCCTCGCCAAGGTCCGAGAAGGACTCCTCCTGGGCGGCCAGGTAGTGCTCCCAAGCCGGGCCGTTCCAGATCTCTGCTGTACTGCCGTTGCCGGCGATCACCACATCGCGCTCCAGGTCCGCGTAGTCGCGCAATGGCTGGGGCAAGCTGATGCGCCCCTGCTTGTCCGGGACCTGGTCGAAAGCTCCGGAGAACAGCACCCGTAGGTACGAGCGCACCGAGGCGTTGGATCGTGATGCTTCGTTGAGGCGTTCGGCGTAGCGCGCGAACTCCTGCTCGGGCCACAACACGACACATCGGTCCTGGCCTTTGGTAAGGACGATCCCCGCCGCGAGTTCGTCGCGGAACTTGGCGGGCAACACCAGCCGACCCTTGTCGTCCAGCCGAGGCGCGTGAGTGCCCAACAGCATCGCGCACCTCCACTCCGCCGCAGGCCAGCCCGATTGTGGTCCAGTCCTCCATTTCGCTCCACTGTATTCCACTTTCTCCCACTGTCAACCGCATCGCCCCGCGCCGGCCCCGCCATGCCCACCACCGTTCGTGGTCCGGCCCACGACTGCGCGGCCGAGTCGGCGATGGGACGGCCGAGTCGGCGATGAGGCGGCCGAGTCGGCGATGAGGCGGCCGAGTCGGCGATGGGACGGCCGAGTCACCGATGGAAGTGTTGGCCGTTCCCTCAGAGGGCACCGGTCCTCAAAAGGCACCGGCCATACCCCCAAGGGACACCTGCCGTGCCCACCCAAGGGACACCTGCCGTGCCCACCCAAGGGACACCTGCCGTGCCCACCCAAGGGGCACCTGCCGTGCCACCAAGGGCAGGGACTGGTTGACTCAACAGTGGAGAGTTGCGCAGCGCTCCACTCTCAGTGCACCTGAGCATGAGAATGCGGGCGGCACCTGAGCAGGCGAGTGCAGGCGTTCCCGTGAGCGCGACGCATTGGAAGATCGCGACGCGGGGAAGAGGAAGATCGCGACGCGGGGAAAAGGCAGTGGAAGAGAACGCAATGGAAGAAGAGGTGTCATGACCGACGATCCGGGGGAACCCCCGGTCGACGCCGGTGCCGCCGGCGGAGTCGCTCCCCGGCACGAAGACGTTCCCCCGCGCGAAGACGTTCCCCCGCGCGAAGGCGTTCCCCCGCGCGAAGGCGTTCCCCCGCGCGAAGACGTTCCCCCGCGCGAAGACGCCCTCCTTGAGGACGAGGCCTTCGCCACAGACGCCGCACTGCTAGAAGACGTCCTGCTGGAGGACGTCCTGCTGGTGGTGCGCGCACAGCGCGACGAGGCCGACATCATCCGCGATTTCCGCTGCGAGCAGGCCACTGGCATCGGCGGGCGGCTACTGGGGGTGTCCGCCGGGGACCTGGGCGGACAGAGCCTGCTCGCCGCCGCCCCGGCGGAGTGGCAGGCCGTCGACATCTGTCGCGCCGTCGTGGCGTCCGGGGTACCAGCGGTCTTCGAGATCCCCCCCGACGTGGGTCGGGACCCGTTCTTGGCGACAGCGTCGAAGTATCGCGACGGCTGCATCATCACCGGTCGAGCCGTCCCCGGGGCGGACTTGTACGACTCACTGACGGGACTGCCCACTCGGGCACTGCTGATGGACCGGATCAGTCAGGACCTGCTCCGCAGCAAACGCTCGGGGCGTTCGGTCGTTGTGCTGATGGTGGACCTCGACAACTTCGCCGCGGTCAACGACGATCTCGGGCACGACGTCGGAGATGCTCTCCTCACCGCGGTCGGACAGCGGCTACGAGAGGTTCTGCGTGAGGCGGACACCATCGCTCGTCTGGGCGCCGACGAGTTCGTGGCGCTGTGTCCGGAGGTCGGCACCGAGGAGCAGGCCGGCATGATCGCCCGCCGACTTGCGACGGCACTCGCGCGGGACTTCGATCTGCTCGGCGCGACGGTGAACCCCGGTGCGAGCATCGGAGTCACCCTCAGCACCCCGAACAGCACGCCGGATGATCTGCTCCGTGACGCGGGCAGCGCCCTGAGCCAAGCGAAGCGATCTGGTGGCGGACAGTGGGCGCTGAGCACGGACGACATGCACAAGGTGGCCGTCGGGATCATGCGCCGGGAGGACGAACTCCGCAACGCGATCGGGGCCGATCAGTTCGAACTGCATTTCCAGCCGATCGTCGATCTGACTTCGGAGCGGATTGTGGCGGTCGAAGCGCTGATCAGGTGGGAACACCCAGAGGCCGGCCGCATCCTGCCCGACGAGTTCATTGCGGCGACCGAGCGGCGCGGCCTGATGACCCAGATGGGTGCTTGGGTGGTGGATCGGGCATGCCGCGTGGCTGCGAGTTGGCCGGTCGGGGGGCGCTGGCCCGAACCACGGATTGCCGTCAACATCTCTGTGCGCCAACTCGGCGTCGGCACTCTTCCTGATCTGGTCAAGCAGGCCCTCCACGAACACGGGACGAGGCCCGACCGTCTGGTCGTGGAGATCTCGGAACCCGACCTCATCAGCGCCGATCCCGACATCGTGTCGGAACTGGTGGAGTTGGCCGACCTGGGCATTCGGATCGCTGTCGACGACTTCGGCACGGGCCACTCCGGTTTCAGCTACCTGCGTCCGCTACCGGTGAGCCAAATCAAGATCGACCGTTCCCTGATCGCGGGACTGGGAACCGACAGCACCGACACGGCCATCACCAGCAGCCTGGTTGCGGTCGGGGCCGGACTCGATCTCGAGGTGGTGGCCGAGGGCGTGGAACGCCCGGAGCAACTGGAGTTGCTCCGCACGATGGGGTGCCCATTCGCCCAGGGTTGGCTCTGGCAGGCAGCGACCACAGCCGACGCGATCGAACGCCTACTGCTTCGCGACGAACCACTCACACGCACACAGTGACGCTCAGCAGCGCGAGCAGTGCGTCGGTCGGCGAGGGCGCGGCATCGGTCAGCGCGAGCGCTGCGTCGGTCCGCGAGAGCGCTGCGTCGGTCCGCGAGAGCGCTGCGTCGGTCGGCGAGGGCACTGCGTCACTCACCGGAAACGACCCGTGAGGGTGTGGCGCCAGCTCTCGGGCAGCACCTTGTCCAATGCCGCACGGTCGACCTGCGATCCGACTGTCGCGATCCGCCGCCACGGGAGTCTCGCGGCCAGGTTGGGGGCGTGGCCGTGCATCGCGTACGAGGCAGTCATGGCCATCGTCTCGGCGAAACCTGACGCTGCCACCGTCACTTCCTGGAAACCCACCGACTGCGCCATGTCCCGCAACTCCTGAGGCCTGAAGGTGTGCAGGTTGGCGGCCATGGCTGCGAGTTCCCAGAACTCATCCTCCGCAGTCAGGCCTCCCCGCAGCCCGGGCAGTCGCAACATGGCCGCGACGAGCCACGCGCCGTGAGTCTCCACGATCGGCGTGGGCTCGCTCGACAGCACGACTGCACCGCTCGGACGCATCACGCGACGCCACTCCCGCAGAGCAGCCACTGGATCAGGAAGATGATGCAGCACACCGCGGCCGACGACGACATCGACGACGCCGTCCGCGAACGGCAAGCGAGTTGCGTCACCTTGGACCAGCACGGTGGCCCCGGCGGAAGCCGCCTTCCCGAGCATGCCCGCTGACAGGTCCACTCCGATCACCTGCACGTCCGGGCGCAGTCGAGTCAGTCCGGCGGCGAACCATCCGGTGCCGCAACCGACATCGACGACGACGTCACCGTCGCGCAGCCGCGATCCCAGGAGTTGCTCGACCTCGGTGACCGCTGCGTGCGCCGATACTTCGTCGTGAACGATGCCGAAACGCGCGTCGTAGTAGCCGCATTCGTGGTCGTGGAACACCCGGTTCAGCGCGACGTCGTCCATCTATCTGCTCCTCGCCGGATTACTACCGGCCGCGACCAGACGGAACCCTCGCTGCGCAACGGTCGGCGTGGTCGGTCTCGTGGGGTGAGACAACAGACTTCACCGGTTCCCGATCGCGGGTGGCTTGGGTGGCTTCGGTGCGGGTGGGTGGCTTCGGTGCGGGTGGGTGGCTTCGGTGCGGGTGGGTGGCTTCGGTGCGGGTGGGTTCAGTACTGGCCGCGCTCGTCTCGGCGTCGACGCCAACGCTCCTCGAGCCGGTCCATGAAACCGGAGGAGGCCGCCTTGGGAGCCTGAGGGGGAGGTGCCCCCGCCGTCGAGGTATCGGTCTCCGCCTTGGCGGTGTAGGCGTTGTAGGCGACGAACGCACCGGCGACGGTGCCGAGGAATCCGAGGAGACCCACGGCCGGCAGCGACGTGGCGACCCCGACGACGATCACGGCAAGACCGACCACAGCCCCGATCACCCCGAGCAGCAGTCGCCTGCGGTCGATGGCCGCCCGGCGGGTCTTGCGCAAGGAGTCGGCGAACTTGGGGTCCTCGGCGTAGAGGGCACGCTCCATCTGCTCGAGCAGCCGCTGTTCATGGTCCGACAGGGGCATGCGACACCTCCAACGCTTTCAATTCCACAATAGGCGGGGCCGGGCACATGGGAAAGTCCAGTCGCCGATTCCGCGCAGCAACACCTCTCGGGGATGCGCGGGGTGGCTGGAACGCATGGGCTGAGACTAGCGGGCATCGAGCGATATGGCCCGGCCGATCCGATGATCAAGGGCGGGAGGAGGTGGTGGGTGAGCGACACGCGAACGACCCCCGCCCTTCCGCGGCGACGGTGGGTGCCGGTATTCGCCGGGCTGTCAGCGCTGTGTTTCGCCGTCGCGGCTGTTCTGACGCAACAGGTGGTGGCACAGACACCTCCCACCTGGGATGCCACTGTTGCGATCGCTTTCCATGAGGCCGCACGGTCGTCCGGACTTCTTGTGATCGTCGGACAGTTACTACGGTGGGCGGGATCGCCGCTGGTCCTGGTTCCACTGACGATCGTGATAGTCGTGCTCCTGGCGGCACGGGGGTATCGGGGCTGGGCGATCTACCTGGCGGTCACCTCTTTGGGAGGAGCGGTCGTCTCGGAGGTTGTGGATGCTGCTGTTGGACGCGAGCGTCCGGTGTGGTCGGACCCGATCGCCGCGGCAACCGACTACGCGTTCCCGTCAGGGCATGCGCTCGGAGGGGTCACGACGTGGGTGGTCTACGGGATCGTGGTCCTGTTCGTGGTGCCGGGCGGACGAGGAATCGCCGTGGGGCTGTGGACGGCTGGCGTGTTGATGGGTGTGGGGCGGCTGATCCTCGGCGTCCATTGGCCGTCCGATGTGATCGCGGGCTGGATGTTCGGGGCCGGCTGGGTGCTGGCGGTGTCCGCTGCGGCACTGGGGGTGGTCAATCGCCGGGAGGTTCCACCAGACGAGCGGGTTTGACGACGTGGCGACCGAACCGCTCAGCGATACGGTCGACCGCCAACTCGGTCTCTCGCCAGGCAGGTCCGGTGTCGTCGAGCAACAGTTGCCGCGGTGTCGTGGCGCCGTCGCTCAGACCACTCATGCGCACCCCGACGAGACGGACCCGGGCCCGCTGCAGGTCCAGGGAACCGAAGAGTTCCGCAGCTGCTGTGAAGATGTCGCGGGCGACATCGGTGGGATCGGGCAGGGTTCGCGACCGCGTGATCGTGGTGAAATCAGCGAACCTGACCTTGACTGTGACAGTGCGACCCACGTAACCGCGGGCGCGCTGCCGGGCGGCGACCTTCTCGGCCAGACGTAATATCTCGCGCAGGACCACCGAGGCATCGTCGACATCGGTACCGAATGTCTCCTCGGCACCGATGCTGCGCTCGGGTTCGTGCGGGACCACGGCCCTGGGGTCTCGCCCCCAGGCCAGTTCGGACAGATGCCGCCCCGCGGCGGGCCCGAGGACCCGGCACAAGGTAGTCACGGGTGTCCCGGCGATGTCAGCGACCGTGCGCAGCCCCAGGCGGGTCAGTGACTCGGCGGTCTTGTCGCCTACTCCCCATAACGCGCTGACGGGCAATGGGTGCAGGAACTCCACGACCCGATCGGGCGGGACCACCAACAATCCGTCAGGTTTGCCCAGTGTCGATGCGAGTTTGGCCACGAACTTCGACGCGGCCACACCGACCGAGCATGTGATGCCCTGCTCGTCCTTGACCCGGGCGCGGATCAGGTTCGCGATATCCCGCGGAGATCCGAGCCGACGGCGGGCGCCGGAGACGTCCAGGAAGGCCTCGTCGAGGCTGAGAGGTTCCACAGCAGGAGTGATGGTGCGGAACAACGCCATCACACCCTCGCTGGCGTCGGCGTATCGACGGAAGTCCGGTTCGATGACCACGGCCGCGGGAGCGAGTCGGCGAGCCCGGGCCATGGGCATGGCCGAGTGGACCCCCAGCGCACGTGCCTCATAGGTCGCTGACAGCACGACTCCGCGGTTGGCCGAACCGCCGATGACGACGGGTTGGCCCACCAGATCAGGTCGGGCCAACAAGGAAACCGAGGCGTAGAACGCGTCCATGTCGACGTGCAGGACGGTGCAGTCGCGATCGTCGGCATGGACCGGCTGACTCGCCCGGGGCCGGTCGATCTGACTACGGCTCATCGGCTCACCATCCGCTGCTCCCAGGACTGGAATGCCACAACTTCGCGGGCGCCTCGCCGGTCTTCTCGCCAGCCCCATCAGAGTCAGTGTGAGTCGTTGCGGCCGCCGCTGATTGTTCCCGCGCCGGACTACCGTTCTTCACGTCTGCGCCTGCGGGTCTGATGTCAGCGTAGGGCGACATCTTGAAACCGCTGGCATGGACGAGAATCCGGCGGCGCTGGCGCATACCACCGGCAGCGGTTCCGGAACCCGGACTGCCGCCTAGAGTCTGGTGGCCGGTGACCCTGGAGGTGTTGTTGGGCCCCACATCGGCGCTCATCGATTCACTGATCATCTGCTGCACCCCGGTGGGGCCCTGGTCCAGCCAGACCTGCCGTACGGCGCCCAACTCCCAGCAGCCCGTGGCCCGCAGCGACAGTCCCCGCGGTCCGGTACGTCTGACCCGGCCAGTGACCAGCAGCAGCCAGGAGTGGAACAGGGTCGCGGCGTACGGCCCCTGGGCGTCTTCGAAGAAGGTGACGTCGACGGGGCCGGTGGCGTCGTCAAGGGTCAAGAACACGACCCGGCGGCCACTGCGTACCGGAGGGGTCTGGGTCGCGACCTTGACCCCGGCGACCAGAACCTCGCTGTCCGAGCGGCGCCGCATGAGGTCCTGCGCCCGCGCGACTCCGATGTCGGTCAGCATGTCGTCGTAGAACGACACGATGTGGGAGCTCACATCCAGCCCGAGGATCTCGACTTCGGCCCGGACCTGTTCGGCGGGATTCATCTCGGGCAACCCACTGGCCATCAGTGCCGGGGTATCGGCGAGGTCCAGGGTCAGCTGTGCCGTGAGTTCCTCGGGCGCACGGACCGCGGCCGGGGCCTGCGACTGCCGGCGGGCGGCTGTGGCCGGATCCCGCGGATCGACGGTCGCCGCCCGAATCCGTTCGGCGGTGATCGCCGCGCGACTCCCCCGTCGCGTCGATGGTCGGTATCGGTCGAGGTCGGCGACATGCAGAAGCAGATCGCGCCGGGTCACCCGATTCACCCCGGGTCCACCGCCCACCAGGTGCAGCGCATCGAACCCGCCGGCCAGAACCAGGTGTTCGGTGGTCGATCGATCCGCACCCGCCCGGTGCCAGAAATCGGCCAAGGACCGGTAGGGGCGACCGGCCACGATGGTGGCCTGCTCCGCCTCCGAAATACCCTTGACCTCGGCCAGTGGCAACCTGATCCCCCACCGCTGCCGCCCGACCTGCTGGACCTCGACACCGCCAGGCTCAGCACCGCCAGGCTCAGCACCGCCAGGCTCGACACCGCCAGGCTCGACACCGCCAGGCTCGACACCGCCAGGCTCGACACCGCCAGGCTCGACACCGCCAGGCTCAGTACCGACAGGCTCGACCCGGTACTGCCGATCGGACCGATTGACGTCCAAACCCAGGACCTCGACACCGTGCCGACGGGCATCGTCGAGGATGAGGCGCTTGGGATACATGCCTGGGTCATGGGTCAGCACCCCGGCCAAGAAAGCGGCCGGGTGATGCGCCTTCAACCACGCCGACTGGTAGGTGGGCAGGGCGAAGGCTGCGGCGTGGGCTTTGCAGAACCCGAACGACGCGAAGGCTGTCAGCACGTCCCAGACATCTTCCACGGTCGAAAGGTCGTATCCCTGGGCCAGCCCGGCCGGATACAACCAGGCTCGGACCTGCCGCTGCCCCTCGGGGCTGCCCAGACTGCGCCGGACCTCGTCGGCCTGCGCCAGGGAACAACCCGTGATCACCGCGATGATCCGGATGACCTGCTCATGGAACACCACCACTCCAGCTGTCTCGGCCAGCACCGGACGCAGGTCGTCGTGCAGATACGAAGTGCACTGCCATCCGTGCCGGGACCGAAGGAATGGGGTGATCATGTCGCTCTTGACCGGACCGGGTCGGAACAAGGAGATGTCGATGATCAGGTCGTTGAAGGACTCGGGGGCGAACTTGCCGATCAATTCCCGCTGACCCGGTGACTCGATCTGGAAACACCCCAGCGTGCGGGTGCTGCGGATCAACTCGAACGTGGCGGGATCGTCACGCGCAACCGAGTCGATATCGACGTCCACCCGCTCGGTGCGGCGGATCTCGGCAACCGCATGCGCCATGGCCGACTGCATCCGGATCCCCAGGACATCGAGTTTGAGGAAGCCCAGCTCTTCGACGTCGTCCTTGTCGAACTGGCTCATGGGAAATCCCATCCAGGAGGCCTCGACCGGGGTGCGGTCCAACAAAGAACTGTCGGAGAGCAGCACGCCGCAGGGATGCAACGCGATGTGGCGTGGCAGGCCGTCCAGCGACTGAACGAGATCCAAGAAGGTGTCCAGTCGGCCGGCTGCCGCCATCCGGCCCATCGCTGAGGAGCGCAGTTCGGGAAGATCGGCCAACGCCGCTCGGGCATCGCGAGCCGCAATGTGCGGGAATGCCTTGGCGAAGGCGTCGATCTCGCCGGGCGGGAAAGCCAGCGCCGCTCCGACATCGCGCACGGCATGACGGACCCGATAGGTGTCCATCATCGATACGCAGGCGCACCGTTCCCCACCGAACCGGTCCAGGATGGCTTCGTACATCTCGGTCCGCTGGGCTGACTCGACGTCGATGTCGATGTCGGGCAGCGCCCGCCGCAGTGGCGACAGAAACCGTTCCATGATCAGCCCGTGGTCGAGCGGATCGACCCCGGAGATCCCCAGCAGATGGTTGACCAGACTGCCGGCACCCGAACCACGGGCGGCAACCCGGACCCCATGGCCGCGGATGAGGTCGACGACCTCGGCAACGGTCAGGAAGTATCCGGCGAAACCGAGTGTGGCGATATCGGCGAGCTCGGCGTCGAGCCGGGACCGGGCCGTCCGGGCGCGGTGGCGATCCGGGTAGCGCCGGTGGAGTTGTGCCATGCATCGCTGCCGCAGCACCTGATCGCCACTGACGTCGGTGTCCGGTAGCAGAACCGACATCTCGGGGACATGAACCGATCCGATGCCGAGGTCGGCGACCGGATCCAGTGCCCACGACCGGGCGAGCTGCTCGGTGCGTTCCAACCAGCGTCGGACGCGGCCGCGGGTATCGGGGTAACCAGCGGCCCGGATGACCTGTTCGGCCACGTCTTCCATCTCGGTACCGGACTTCAGATACCCCTCGCTGGTCCCTCGATCCAGGTGGCGGATGTCGATCGGGACGAGGCGACGGATGGAGTCCAGGACGTCCACCACCCGGGCCTGCTCGGGTTCGGCGTGACGCACGGCATTGGTGAGGACGGGCTCGATCCCTCGGTCGTGAGCCCAACGCAGCATCCGGGCAGCGAGCGGCAACGACAAGGCACTGATCCACGGCCGGTCGGGGACCCGGTCGGGGATCGCCGCCAGGTGGCACACCACCTCGGCGTAGACGCCGGATCCGATGATGTCCTGCCAGCGCCGCAGCACTTGGTCGGCCAGGTCGGGGCGGCGAGCGGCGACGGCCCGACCACACTCGGAGTCGGGTCCGAGCAGCACCACAATTCCCTCGCCGTACTGCTCGATCTGGGTCAGATCGAGTATCGGTCGACCCCGTTCGCCATCTAGATGAGCAGCCGATACCAGTCGGCACAGCGACGCCCACCCGACCCGGTTGCGGGCCAGCAGCACGACCCGCGGCAAACGCTCGTCCACTTGTGCCCCACCCCGGGCAGGAGCGCGACGCCGCGTGGGGATCGATCGAGCGGGCAGCAGACCCGTCGGCCGGACCGCCAGATCGACGCCCAACACCGGCTCCACCCCGTGGTCACGACAGGCGAGGGCAAACCGCACGGCCCCGTACAGTCCGTCGCGATCGGTCAAGGCCAGTGCGGTCTGGCCGAGGTCAGCGGCTCGGCGCACCAGGTCGACCGGACTGGATCCGCCGTACCGCAACGAGAATCCCGAGGCGACATGGAGGTGGGCGAATCCGGCCACGTCAACCCGCCCGCCGGCACGCGGTGAGCAGCGTGACCACAACGCTGAGGAAGTTGTGGGCGTCCCGGACCAGGTCGTCGGCCTCGCGGGTACCGACCACCTGCTCCGCGCCCGCTTCGATGGCCACCCGCCGACCTTCGCCCGCAGCGAAGAACTGGGCCCACTCCCCTAACTCGGGGGCCACGGCGGGCAGCAGGGTCCACACACTGCGGGGTGGCCCGGACTGATCCGGGCGAGCCCGGGCCGCGAGCACTGCCGCCGCCGCCCGGCGCGCGACCAGATGTCCCCGGATGAATCGGTCCGCTGCCCGCGGCTGCACCACCGCCGCCTCGATCTCCGCCACGGCGGTGGCCAGCAGTTCCACGCTGGCAGCCGGCAGCGGCGCCGGAGGATGCTGTGGAGCACGCATCGTTCGTCCCTTCTCTGGTTCGTTCTTCAATTCCTGGTCGGGGTCAGTCCTGAAACTTCAGTCGAGGACGGCCCGCAGCGACCACCCCGCGGGAGTCCGGCACAGGTCGAACACTCCGGTCCGAGTGCCGGAACGGGCCTCGACCCGCCACAGGAGCCGCTGCCCGGTCGGGCCGCTCTCGGCTCCAGCCGCCCCGGACCCGCTCTGCCACCACCGGGCGGCCTCGACCCACCGACCGAGCACCTCAGTGACTGCATAGGTGTGGCGGCGCCAGCGAAATCGCTGCGGGGCGCCCGGCGATGTCTCACTGGTCCACACGGCGATCGGCTCGCCATAACGCCTGCTCACGGTTGTTCGCTCACGGCTGCTGGTCCACGGTTGCTGGTCACGGCTGCTGGTCCACGGTTGCTGGTCACGGCTGCTGGTCCACGGTTGCTGGTCTTCCTCGGCATCTGCTCGCCCCCGAATCATGATCGAACATATGTTCGATAACAAGGACGTTACGACTGGGGTCCGACAGCCGTCAACACCTCGGTCCCGAATGGCGGGGAACTAGTGTTTCGGACATGCCCGACCTGCCCGGTCCTGTCGTCCGGGTCGCCGAGGAACTCGGTGGCCTGGGCGCCTCGGGCGTGCCCGGCCCCACCCCGGCCGCGCCCCTGCCGGCCGACCAGACCATCGCCACCACACAGGTCTTCGAGGCCGATGGACGACCCGTCCTGGTCGTGTGCGACGGTCGCGCCGACCCCGTGGACCTCGCCGGTGTTCTGGGCACCATGACCGTGCGCGTCGTACCGGAACCAGTCGCCCGCCTCTGGACCGGGCAGAGCCCGGCAGCGATAGCCCCCGTCGGGCACGCGGAACCCGTGACCGTGATCATCGACGTCAACCTGTCCCGTTGGCGGCGCATCTGGGTTCCCGCCGGCGCCCCGGGCTACTGCTTCCCCACCACGTACAGCGAACTGCTGCGCATCACCGCCGGAACCGCCGCCGAGGTCGGAGAGTTGCCCGGCCCGGGCGCAGCGTCCACGCTTCAGTCGTGACCATCCGCCTGTCGTGGGCTTTCACGGCGCTGACCATCGCCGGACAGATCCTGTGGGTGCTGGTGTCCGGCACCACACGCGACACCTTCACCGTCGGCGGAGTCGTGCTGTTCTTCCTCGCGTCCCTCACCCATAGCCTGGCCACCCAGCCTCCCGGCTGGACGGCGCGGTTCTTCGCGATCTCTTTGCTGTTCGGCTGGGCCATCGAGGCCATCGGCACCGGGACCGGTCTTCCGTTCGGCGCCTACACCTACGGCGACCGTCTGGGCGCGGACATCGGATCGGTCCCGTGGGTGATCCCGTTGGCGTGGGCGATGATGGCGTACCCGATCTACGTCGTGGCCGCCCGCATCAGCATGGGCGCGTTCACCCGCGTGCTGCTGGCCGCGACCCTCCTCGCGACATGGGACCTGTTCCTGGACCCGCAGATGGTCTCCGAGAGGCACTGGTGGTTCGCCGACCCGACCCCGGCCCTGCCCGGGGTCGCGGGGATCCCGCTGTCGAACTTCGTCGGCTGGATCGTGGCAGCCCTGATCGTCATGACCATCGTCGAACTACTGGCCGGACCTCCCGCTGAACCCGTACCCACGACTTCTCCGCCGGTCGTTCTCCTGACCTGGGTGTATCTGTCGAACGTCTTGGCGAACGCCGTGTTCTTCGGGCGCCCCGCAGTGGCTCTGATCGGCGGCATCGCGATGGGGATCCCCATGGCGATCGTCTGGGCAGGACTGCGCCGTCCTGAGGTTCGCGAGTTTGCTCGATGAGACTCCCCCGTGCCACTGCGTGGGTCCGCGCCGCGGTGTGGGCCACTACTGCCCTGACCATCGCGGGTGCGGTCCACGCGGCCTCGAACTCGAAGAACCTGCGTCACCTGCGTCCCGGACGCAGGCAGGACGCAGGTGCGTTGCCGGCGGTCTCCATCCTCGTGCCCGCCCGCGACGAACAGGCCACGATCGACGGCTGCCTCGAGATGCTGCGCGCGCAGCGGGGCCTGGCCGCCACCGAGATCATCGTGCTCGACGACGACTCCAGTGACGACACCGCCGACCTGGCCCGCCACCACGCAGAATCGGACCCCCGCGTGAGGGTGATCAGCGGCCACACCGGCCCCCCACCTGGCTGGCTCGGAAAGCCCTATGCGTGCCACCGGCTCGCTGCCGCCGCCTCGGGCGAGGTACTGGTGTTCGTCGATGCAGATGTCCGCCTGCACCCCGAGGCCGTCGCTGCGGCAGTCGCGGACCTCGTCTCCTCGCGGTCGGATCTGCTGAGCGCCTGGCCCCGCCAACTGGCCGCGACCCACTTGGCCCGGATGGTGCAGCCATTGCAGCAGTGGTCGTGGCTCACGACCCTTCCGTTGGCGCGGGCGGCCACATCTGCCCGAAGCTCCATGGCTGCGGCCAACGGACAGTTCCTCTTGCTGACCCGCGAGGGATACGACACCTGCGGCGGGCATGGCGCAGTCGCGGGAGAGGTGCTGGAGGACATCGGACTCGCCCGCGCGGTCAAGCGGTCGGGGGGCCGCGCCGACGTCGTCGATGCGGCCGCCGTGGCGCAGTGCCTGATGTACGCCGACAACCGCGAACTGGTCGCCGGGTACACGAAGTCGCTGTGGCGGGCCTTCGGCGGCCCGGTGTCGGGGGTTGCTGTTACCGCGACGCTGGCGATCGGACACCTGCTGCCCCCCGGCTACGCACTTGTCGGACAACACCGCGAGACCCGCATCGTCGGGCTGGTCGGCTACTGCGCCGCGGTGGCCGGTCGCATCGTCGCGGCGCGGTCCACCGGCAGCGCAGCGTGGCCCTCCGCCGCCGAACACCCGGCCGCAATGGTGGCTCTCTTCGCCCTGACTGTCCGCTCGGCGGCGCTGTCCTACCGCGGCGGCCTGCAATGGCGCGGGCGACCAGTCGGACCCAGGGTCCGGGTGCACGGGGCACTACGCTGACGCTGTGTCTCGTATCAGTGTGATCGGTGCCGGGGCCGGTGGGCTCGCTGTCGCCGCCCGCCTTGCGGCGAAAAGGCATGAGGTCACCGTCTTCGACACCGCCGACAGGGTCGGTGGGAAGTTGTACACGCTGCGTCGTGATGGCTTCGCCTTCGACACGGGACCGAGTCTGTTCACGCTTCCGGCCGTGTACCGCGACCTGTTCATGCACACCGGCCCCCCGCTGGAGTCCGAGATCGACCTGCAGGAATGCGAACCGGGTTTCGCCTATCAGTTCGGCGACGGCTCACGCCTGGAATTGCCCGGCTCGAGCATGGGGCGCACGGTCGCGGCCATCGGCGATCAGTTCGGACCATCCGCGGGTGAGTCGTGGCGTGAACTCATGCGGCGGGCGGCAGACATCTGGCGCCTGACCCGCACCAACGTCTTGGGGACGGCCATCCGGGGGCGCCGGCAGTTGATGTCGCTGTCGCGACCACGCGATCTGCGAACCGTCGCTCCATGGCGGTCCCTGCACGACATGGGCACCGACGCCCTGACCGACTCCCGCCTCGTGACACTGCTCGATCGGTATGCGACCTACAGCGGCTCCCAGCCGAGAAAGGCACCCGGCGCTTTCATCACCATTCCCTACGTCGAGGCCACGTTCGGGATGTGGCACATCGGGGGCGGTTTGGGAAACCTGGCCGACGCGCTGTGTCGCCGTGCCGAGAAGGCGGGAGCCCAGTTCCGACTCGGCACCGGCGTGCGCTCCATCGACACTTGCAACGGTGCCGTGACAGGTGTGGTCACGGACTCCGACGAGATGGTGCCGGCCGACATTGTGGTTTCCGACGTCGATTCCCGCAGACTGCCCGCGATGTGGGGCGATGACGCCAGCTCGACCCAGACGGACTCCTACAGCGGATTCGCGATCCTGGCCGCGGTCGCCGGCACGACTGACGGGCTCCGGCACCATTCTGTGTGGTTCCCCGCCGACTATGACGGCGAGTTCACCGACCTGGCGGCGGGCCGCCCCGTGGCCGACCCCGCCATCTACGTGTGCCGCCCTGTTGATCCCCAGATGGCGCCACCGGGGGACGAAGCGTGGTTCATCTTGGTGAACGCCCCCCGGCACGCACCCGACGCACCCGACGGCCACGACTGGTCGGACGACGCGGCCAACGAACGCTACGCCGACGACGTGCTCGACCTGCTGGCGCGTCGAGGCATGGACATCCGCCACCGGGTCCGCTGGCGGATCCTGCAGACCCCGTTCGACCTCGGACTCCGCGACGGGTCCGGCGACGGCGCGATCTACGGAACGGCGGCCCATGGCGCCATGTCCGTGCTGCACCGGGCCCAAAACATAGGCCCGGTGCGGGGCTTGTTCCGAGTCGGCGGTACAGCTCATCCCGGAGGTGGACTGCCATTGGTCGGCATGAGCGCCGAGATCGTCGCCGAGGAGATCGGTCGAGCCTGAGCGGGGTGAGGCGGGCGGAGTCAACCCCGCCAGCCGGCAAGCCGTCCACCCTGAGACACCACCCGCAACCGACGCACCGTCGCTCGCCGATCCTTGTTCGTAACTACGATCAGAACCTGATCCCCCACCCGGAACCGAGTCGTGTTGTCGGGCACGATCGCTGCGTCGTCACGCACGACGAGCGAAACCGACGCGCCTTTCGGCAGCCGAAGCTCGGCCACATAAAGCCCCGCTAGGTGGGACTCTCCGTCGACATCGACACCCAGCAATGAAGCATCCATGCGGTCCATCGGCGCCGCTTCGACTGCCAGTTCCTCCGCTTTCCATTCGGAACCGACTCCCAGCCTGCGCCCGATCCAGGGCAGCAGCGGGGTCTGGAGCAGCGTCAGCAAGACGACCAGGATCAAGGTCGCATCGAAGACCACTTGAGACCCGGGCACAGCCAACCCCAACGGGATGGCGGCGAACACAATGGGAACCGCGCCGCGCAACCCCGCCACCGAGACGAAGGCGATCCAACGTCGGGGCAAACGGAACGGGAGCAGCGTCACGACTGCTGACACAGGGCGCGCCACCAGAACCAGAGCGACGCCCGCGACCACTGCCGGAACGATCGACGCCAGTGCCTGCTCCGGCTGAGCCAGCAACCCCAACATCACGAACAAGCCGATCTGGGCCGCCCAGGCCAGGCCCTCGGCGAACCCGATGACCGAACGGCGGTGAGGCATGCCCTCGGCAGAGCCGACCAGCACACCGGCGATGTAGACGGCCATGAATCCGGACGTGTGGGCCACGGATGCCGCGCCATATGCCAGCGCCATGAAGCTCATAACGGCGATCGGATACAGACCGACCGAAGGCAGTGCGAGCCGTGGCAGCAGGTAGCGGGCCCCCAGTCCGACTGCGATTCCGAAGGCCGCACCACCGATGAGTTCAGCGATGACGATGAGCGGCACTTGCCACGGTGACAAAGCCGCGATGTCACCACTGGACAACACCACGACCAGGACGACCACAGGAGCGTCGTTGAAACCCGCCTCACCTTCGAGGAGTGAGCGCAACCGAGGGTGCAACCGGAGCCGACGCAGCACGGAGAAGACAGCAGCCGCATCCGTCGCCGCCACCACAGCCCCGATGAGCAGGGCCATCTGCAGGGTGACATCGGTGAGGGAGACGAGGGCGAAGGTGACGATCGCGATGCTGATGGCGACCCCGGCCGTGGCGAGAACCAGGGCTGGCCACAGAACGGGCCTGAGGTTGTCCATTCGTGTCGTCAGGCCGCCCTCTGCGAGGATCACGACCAGCGCCGCGTACCCCAGCACGGTCGCCAGTTGCGCGTCCTGCAGGTCGTACTGCGGGAAGATCCACCCGATGACGAGTCCGAGGCCGAGGTACAGCAACAGGCCTGGGATTCCGATGAGCCCGGCGAAGCGCACTCCGAGCACAGCCAACAGCGCCACCGCGGCGCACGCCAGCATCGCCACGGCGAGGCTGTCGAGATCCATGCCCCAGTCTTTCAGGCCCGCCCGGGGACGTCAGGCAGTGACGCCGGCGGCCAACCGGTGCTGCAGCCCCAACGCGGAGTAGATCTCACGGCTCGCCGTGGATCGGTTGAGGGTGTAGAAGTGCAGTCCCGGGGCCTCGCCGGCGAGCAGCGCCTGACACATCTCGGTGGCGACGGCGACACCGAGGTCGGCGACGGCACCGAGATCATGCGCGACCTGGTGGAATCGCCGGGCCAGCCCCTCGGGGAAAGCGGCTCCGGACAACTGCGCGAATCGTTCGATCTGAGCGACGTTGGTGACCGGCATGATGCCGGGGATGATCGGGATGGTGACGCCCGCGGCGTTTGCGCGCTCACGCAACCGGAAGTAGTCGGCAGCGTCGAAGAAGAACTGGGTGATCGCGAAGTCGGCGCCGGCGTCCTGCTTGGCCCGGAGCACCGTCACGTCGGACTGCAGATCCCGGGCCTCGGGATGGCCTTCGGGGAACGCCGCGACGCCCACCGTGAAGTTGCCGAGTTCCTTCAGCAGGGACACGAGTTGCACGGCGTGGTCGTACCCACCGGCGTGGGGCACCCAAGGCTGACCCAGTCCGCCCGGAGGGTCTCCGCGGATCGCCAGCACATTGCTCACGCCCGCGTCCGCATACTGGGCGATGACGGCATGGAGGTCATCCACGCTGGCGCCCACGCACGTGAGGTGGGCGACGGGAGCCACCGTGGTGTTCTGCTGGATCTGATGGGTGATCCGCACCGTCCGGTCGCGGGTGGAGCCACCTGCACCGTAGGTGACGGAGACGAAAGTGGGGTGCAATCCCTCGAGTTCTCGGATCGCCTGCCACAACTGACGCTCTCCCGCGTCGGTCTTGGGCGGGAAGAACTCGAAGGAGAACGAACGCTCTCCCGTGTGCAGGGCATGCCGCAAAGAGGGGTTCTCCACGGGCCGATGCATCCGGAAAGGCTATCCCACAGCCTCGCGTTCCGGATCACCCGAGTTGTGCCGGACCGTCTCGGGCCTACCCTCTGAGAGTGGATGAAGCACAGCCATGGGACGTCGACCAGATGCGCGAACGCGTCGGAAAGCGAGTCAACGAGTTCCTCGCCGGCCAACGCGATCTGCTCGACAGCATCAGCCCGGACGCCGGTGCTCTGCTCGACCCGCTGTCCGATTTCATGGCCGGTGGCAAACGACTGAGGGCCATGTTCTTGGCCTGGGGCTGGCGAGCGGGGGGTGGGCCCGACCACGATTCGGTGGTCTCGGCCGCGGCCGCGATGGAGTTGCTGCAGGCATGTGCTCTGGTCCATGACGACGTGATGGATCGCAGCGACTCCCGGCGGGGCCGGGCGTCGATGCACCGCCAGTTCTCTGCGCAGCACCACAACGCCGGTTGGGCCGGCGATTCCGGGGAGTTCGGCTTCGCGACCGCCATCCTGATCGGCGACCTGTGCCTGTCGTGGGCCGACGAACTGCTCCTCGGCAGCGGACTGCCGACGGACGCGTTGCAGCGAGGCAAACCCGTCTACGACGTCATGCGCACCGAGCTCATGGCCGGGCAGTACCTCGACATGCTGGAGCAGGTGCGCCGCAATGCCGAGGTGGCCCCGGCCATGCTGGTGGCCACCTACAAGTCCGCGAAGTACACGATCGAGCGTCCCCTGCACCTGGGTGCGGCCATGGCCGATGCCGATCCGGGCGTCACCGATGCGCTGCGCCAGTACGGCTTGGCCCTGGGCCGTGCGTTTCAGTTACGTGATGACCTGCTGGGGGTATTCGGCGATCCCGCCGAAACCGGGAAACCGAGTGGTGATGATCTGCGCGAGGGCAAACGCACCGTGCTCATCGCACTCGCCCTGCAGGAACTCGACGACAACGGTCGACGCGAACTGTCCGCAGGGCTCGATGCACCGTCGGCCTCGCCGCCCGACGTACAGAGAATGCGTGCCTTGGTCGAGAGCACGGATGCGCGCCACGAGGTCGAGCGGATGATCACCGACTTCGCGCAGTCCTCCCGCTCCGCATTGACCGCCCCCGGATTGGACCCCACCGTCGTGTCCGTCCTGGACGCACTCATCGACGTCGCCACGCGCCGGGTCGCGTGAGAACCGTGATCGAGCGAGCGACCGCAGGGCCTTCCGGTCCAAGCGGCCGAATGGTCCGGAAGGGCCGAGATGGCCGAGAGGGCGGAAGGCGAGAGGGCGGAGAGGAATGACGAGAACATGAGAACCGTGAGCGGACCCACCGACCGGGTCGTGATCGTGGGCGCCGGACTCGGTGGCCTGTCGGCAGCGCTGCGGCTGGCCGGAACCGGGCGCTGCGTCACCGTGGTCGAGCGGGAACCGATCCCCGGCGGGCGCGCCGGACGGATCGAGGACTCCGGGTACACGTTCGACACCGGGCCGACCGTGCTGACCATGCCGGAACTTGTCGGCGACGCCCTCGCGGCCGTCGGTGAGGACATGTCCGACTGGCTGGACCTGGCACCTTTGGAGCCCATCTACCGCACCTACTACCCGGATGGTTCACAACTCGACGTTCATGCCGATCCGCACCGCATGGCCGCGGAGATCGAGTCGGTCATCGGCCCCGACGAGGCCTCGGGCTACCTGCGCTACGTCGACTTCTTGACGCAGTTGTACGACGCGGAGTTCGGCGACTTCATCGACCGCAACACCGACTACCCGTGGGACCTCCTCACACCCAACCTCGTGCGACTACTGCGCATGGGCGGGTTCCGCCGTCTCGACACGAAGGTGCGGGACTACCTGAAGGATCCGCGGACCATCAGGTCGCTGTCGTTCCAGGCCATGTACGCCGGCGTCTCGCCGTTCAAGGCACTGGCCATCTACGGAGTGATCTCCTACATGGATTCCGTCGCAGGGGTCAGCGTGCCGAAGGGTGGCATGCACGAGATCCCGGTGGCGATGGCCGGAGCGGCCGCCAAGCACGGCGTCGAGTTCCGCTACGGCACCACCGTCGAATCGATCGAACGGACCGGGCGGCGAGCGACCGCGGTGATCACCGACTCGGGGGAACGCATCCCGGCTGACACAGTCATCGTCAACGCGGATCTGCCGGTGGCGCATCGTGACTTGTTGAACCGACAACCGCTGTCCCTGCGGCGCCTGTCCTACTCACCGTCGGCGTTCGTGATGCTCATCGGATCCGACCGCCACTACCCGGCCACCGCGCACCACAACATCCACTTCGGTCGATCCTGGCGGGGTACCTTCCGCGAACTCATCGACGAGAAGAGACTGATGACCGATCCCAGCCTGATGGTCACCCACCTCAATAGGGACGACCCCTCGCTGGCGCCCGCCGGCAAACACGCGTACTACGTTCTGTTCCCGACTCCCAACGCCACTGCGGGGATCGATTGGTCCCGGGCCCGGGACCGCTACCGCGACGAAGCCCTCCGAACACTCGAGGAGCGTGGCTACCGGGGGTTCGGATCCGGCATCGAAGTGGAGCACCTGACCACTCCCGCCGACTGGCTCGACCGGGGAATGGCTGCCGGGGCTCCGTTCGCCGCCGCGCACACGTTCTGGCAGACCGGCCCCTTCCGACCAGGCAACATTTGGGGTGACAACGTGGTGTTCGTGGGCTCCGGGACCCGCCCCGGAGTCGGGGTTCCGATGGTCCTGGTGTCGGGTCGGTTGGCTGCCGAGCGCGTGACGGGAGCCACCACAGCGCCACAGTAGAGTGCTCGGGTGACTGACGGATCCGTGCGTACCGCAGCGGAACCGTGGCCCGAGTTCCTCGCCCGATACGCCCTACCCGGCGCGCTGGGCACGGTTCTGATCACCGTGGGGGCCTTCGGGGTTGGGTGGCTACCTCTGGACACGGTCGTGCGGGACTGGCCCCTGGTCGACATCCTGCGTGACACGTCACCTGGTCTGATCCTGTCCCGCCTGATGATTTTCGCCGGCGTCGCCATCCTGCTCCAGACGTGGCTTGTCGTCGGCTACGACCTGTTGTCCGGCCACCCATGGGACACCTCGCGCATCGCCGCCCTGGTCGGGGCGTGGTCGGTCCCGCTGCTGATCTCCCCGCCGCTGTTCAGCCGCGACGTCTACAGCTACTTCGGACAGGGTCGCCTGCTCATGGAGGGCTACGACCCCTATACGACGGGCGTCTCGGTACTGCCCGGATGGTTCACCTTCGGCGCCGACCCCCTGTGGGGCGACACACCAACCCCGTATGGTCCGTTCTTCCTGCTGCTGAGTCGAGGGGTCGCGGACTTCAGCGGAACCCAGGCCTACCTCGGGGCCGTGATGTTCCGCCTGATCGCGGTGCTCGGACTGCTGCTCATGCTGTGGGCCATCCCCAAGCTGGCTCGCCAGCACGGCATCAACCCCGCCAAAGCGGTGTGGTTGAGTGTCGCCAATCCGTTGGTGATCATGCACTTCGAGGCCGGAGCCCACAATGACGCGCTGATGGTCGGTCTCCTGTTGGCCGGGCTGGCAGTCGCGGGGTCCGGTCAGCCACTGGCCGGTGCCGGTCTGATCGGCCTGGCTGCCGCCGTCAAACCCATCGCCTTGCTGGCCCTGCCATTCGTCGGTCTGATCCGATCCGGCACGATCGCCACCTTCGGCCGGCGGGTGAAGGACTGGATCCTGGTCACTATTCCCGCGGCGGTCGTCTTCGGGCTCACGGCGCTGCTGGCGGGCACCGGCATGGGGTGGATCGCCTCGCTTTCGGCGCCCGGCGAGGTCAAGACCTGGCTGTCGCCGCCAACCGCTGTCGGCATGATCATCGGTGGGCTGCTGCAGGGCCTGGGGATCGCGGAGTCAAACGTGGCAGCTGTAGCTGTCTGCCGCGGTATCGGTCTGGCTGCCTCCTTGATGATCGTCGCCTACCTGTGCCTGCGGCCACAGGGCCGCAGTGCCGTACGGGGCTGTGCACTGGCTTTTGCGGCTGTGGTGTTGCTCGGTCCGGTCATCCAGCCTTGGTACCTGCTGTGGGTCCTGCCTCTGTTCGCGGTCACGGGACTCTCCGAGGTCGAACTGCGATGGACCATCCTCCTGACGGCAGCATTCGCGGTCCATGGCATGGCGGAGTCGAGCGCGACCTCTGACACGCTGTTCGAACTGACCGACTTGGTGGCGATCGCGTTCGCGCTGGCGATCGTCGCCCTGATCCTGCTCGCCAGTCCCCGGGAACGACGACTGGTGCTCAAGGACCCCGGGTCGCACGGCCTGCATCCAGAGACACCCGAGGATCAGCAGCGCGCGGCGACGACAATCATCACCGCGTAGCTGCCCGCGACGACCCCCTGGGCGACCGTCACCGGGTCGATGGAATGGGGCCCGCCCCCAGCCAGGGCAGTTGCCAGGTCGGGCCATCCCCGGCGACGAGTACCGTGCACGGTCTGCCCTCGTGGGCCCACGACTGTGCGGCCGTGGCCAGAGCGTCGACCGCCGTCGCCACCGCCTCCTCGTCATCATCGTGCAACAGGTCCCACCCCGACCACACGATGACCAGGCCGCCGGCGGGCGCGACGTCATAGTCGCCGAGGACCTCGTCCAGCAGATCCCAGTCACCGTCATCGTCGCCATCGAACCCGAAAGCGGTGGCCAGGGCCAGGATCAGGTCGCGCTCCGACGCGCAGTCCTGGGTGTCGACGGCCACCACACGTCGATCGGATCGGTCCGCCCAGCCCTCGATGTCGGCAGCAGCCACGTCCCCCGTGGCGACTCGAGCGACACCTCCGGTGCGCAGCAGCTCGGACCACTGTGAGGGCACCGACTCGTCTGTGCCAGCCATCTGTCCTCCCGTTTTCAGGAGGATCTGTCCTCCCGTTCTCAGGAGGATCTGTCCTCCCGTTCAGGAGGAATGGTGCCACGCGCCAGCCCCGGGGTGGGAGCCTCCCCACGGACGAATTCCTCTGCAGCTTCCCCTGCCGCTTCCTCTGCAGCTTCCCCTGCGGATTCCCCCACTGCAGATTCCCCTGCCAGATTCCACTGCGGATTCCCTGCCGGTTCCCCTGCAACTTCCCCTGCAACCCGACAGAGAAGACCCGTGCCAGAATCAGCGGGTGGCACGCCAGTTGGACGCGGCCGGGATCCGCGACCCGGAACTCATCGCCGCCTACACACAGTGCCGACGGCTCAACGCGGAGCACGGCAAGACCTATTACCTCGCAACATTGCTCCTCCCGCCCGCCAAGCGTCCGTTCGTCCACGCGCTGTATGGATTCGCCCGGTTCGCCGACGAGATCGTCGACGCGCCGGCTGCCGACGGACCAACCGGACGCGGCCGCCGACTAGCCCAACTGCGCAGCGACTTCACCGCCGCATGGCAGTCCTCCGCACCCGCACCGCCGGTGGTGCGCGCGGTGCTGGATACCGCCACGCGGTGGCAGATCCCCTGGGAGACTTTCGACGCGTTCCTCGAGTCGATGGCGATGGATCTCACGGTCACCAGCTACGACACGTGGCCGGATCTGCAGAAGTACGTGTACGGGTCGGCGGCGGTCATCGGACTGCAGATGCTGCCCATCCTGGAGCCCAGCGATCCGGAGGCCGCCCGCACCGGAGCGATGCGTCTGGGTGAGGCGTTCCAACTCGCCAACTTCATCCGCGATGTCGGTGAGGATCTCGACCGCGGCCGGATCTACCTTCCACTGTCCGAACTCGCCGAGTTCGGGGTCACGCCGGAGCGCCTGCAACGCCGGGTCGTCGACGACGACGTGCGCGCGGCGTTGGCGTTCCAGGTCGACCGGGTCCGCCGACTGTCGGCGGAGTCCGCCGCCTCGATCCAGCTGCTTCACCCGGCCACGCGGGACTGCATCAGTACAGCGCAGGAGCTGTATTGCGGAATCGCCGAACAGGTCGCCGCGATCGACTACGAGGTGTTCTCGCAGCGGGCCCGAGTCCCGCGGCGGCGGCGAGCCGCCGTCGCCGCCGCCGCCTGGACTCGCGCCCGCAAGGCCCGCCGCATCTACGGCAGCGGTCGGATCACGACTGTCGGCGCCAGATCGGTGGGCCACTTCGGGGACGGTCCTGCAGACCCCGACGCCCCCAGAACTGCCACAGACTCAGCGTGAGCAGGACCAACGCGAAACCGAAGGCGATGTCCTCCACCGGCGCAAAGAACAGCCGACCCTCGCCGAACAACGGCGGCTGTTCGACGACATCGTTGCCCACTCCGATGATCGTGTCGTCGGCGTAGCGCACGGTGCGCGAGCCGGTCAGCACGGCATTGGTAAGGAACTGGAATCCGATCATGATCGCGTAGGCGATCCAGAACTCGGTCCTCGCGACCATACGAGTGCGCAGGACGAATCCGTCGACGACAAGGACCGCTATGGCGGTCACCACGGCGATGGCGGTGTACGTCATCGGCCGTCACCGGACTCGATGGGGGTATCAGCGGGGGCGCGGGTGTCGCGCACCGCTCGTACAGCCTCGAGCGTCAGGATCGCCGCCAGCCCCACCACCGGGAAGAACAGGAACTCCTCCACCGGCATACCGATCGGCAACTGCACCCCGATCAACTGTTCAGGGTCGAACCACCAGTGCCCGGCGGCAATCGCGTACAGATCCCACAGCAGGAACGGGGCGATCGCACATGCGAGGGTGGCCAGCAGTCGGCGCCAGCGGCGGAACACCCTGGTCCGCAGGACCAGTTCGAGCCATCCGCTGCCCACGAGGATAAAAGCGAGCACCCACACATAGGTCACGGAAATGCCCTCCCTGCGAGTACACGGGACCCGGCGTCCCCGCCCGTACACTCATGATGATGGACACGATGGTCGCCGATCCCCTGGTCGGCCGCACCGTGGACCGGCGCTACCACGTCTTGGCGCGGGTGGCTTCGGGCGGCATGGCCACGGTCTATCGTGCCACCGATCTGCGACTCGACCGGCCCGTGGCCCTCAAGGTCATGAGGGGATCCCTCGCCGAGGACCCCGAGTTCGTCATCCGATTCCAGACCGAAGCCCGCGCTGCCGCCCGCCTCTCGGATCCCCACGTCGTGGGGGTCTTCGACCAAGGCGAGTCGGACGGCCTGGTCTACCTGGTCATGGAGTACGTGGCCGGACGCACCTTGCGCGACATCCTGCAACAAGTGGGTCCGCTGAGCCCCGAGCAGGCCCTGGCGGTCATCGACCCCGCGCTCCAGGCACTGGCTGCGGCCCACGCGGCAGGATTCGTGCACCGCGACGTGAAACCCGAGAACGTCCTGGTGGCCGACAACGGCACCATCAAGGTCACCGACTTCGGCCTCGCCCGGGCTCTCGAGTTGCCCTCCTCGGCCACCCGCGGCGTATTGATCGGAACCGCCGCCTATCTGGCCCCGGAACAAGTCAGCCGCGGCCAAAGCGACGAGCGCAGCGACGTCTACCAGGCCGGCGTGCTGCTGTATGAACTCCTCGCCGGCAGCCCACCCCATTCCGGTGACAACCCCTGGACCGTCGCCTACCAGCATGTGAACACCGACGTGCCGCGTCTCGACACCGTCAGACCTGACGTGCCCCCCGGCATCACCGACCTGGTCGCCGCTGCCACCGCCCGCGATCCCGACGACCGCATCCCCACCGTCAACGACTTCTTGTCCCGCGTGCATGAACTGGCTCAGTTGCTGCCGCCGCCGGAACCGTTCCCCATTCCCCGCGCTGTCGTGGTTCCCGACTCGATCACGACCGCATTGGACCGCGCAGCCGCCACGCCGGAACCGGTCGGACCCACCGGCGTCCCCGAGAGCGGCGCTGGCTCCTGGCAGGGGCCACCCCCTGTTCATGGCGCCCCCTCCCCCAAGACACCACGTCGGCCGTGGGTGGTCGGGATCGTCGTCACGCTCGCGTTGGTTGCCCTGGCTGCCGCTGCGGGATGGTGGGCGGCGGGTGGCAACCCGTTCGACCGTACGGACGTGCCGACCGTGGTCGGGGCCACCGAAGCCAAGGCCACATCGAGCCTGACTGCCGCCGGGTTCCAGGTGGACATCAGCGCGCGGGAGTTCTCCGAACGAGTCCCGGCAGGCTCCGTCGTGTCGTCCGACCCGGAATCGGGGTCCAGCGCGGCCACAGGCTCCACCGTCGGCCTTGTGGTGTCACTCGGACCGGAGCGCTACGAAGTGCCTGGGGTCAAGGGCCAGTCCCCAGCTGAGGCTGCCGCCACCTTGACGGCCACCAATCTGACGGTGGGACCCGAGACGCGCGAGTTCCACGACAAAGTGTCCGAAGGTCTGGTCGTCGGTACTGATCCCGACAAGGGCACCGAGGTCAAGCGGGACACCCCGATCGGGCTGATCGTGTCCCGCGGACCGGCCCCTGTGGATGTCCCCGCTGTCACCGGGATCAGCCAGTCCGAAGCCGAACAGGCCCTGAACAATGCCGGACTCAAGGCGGCGGTGTCCACGCGCGAGTCCACCGATGTACCCAAGGGCGTGGTCATCAAGGCCAACCCGGCACCCGGATCTGAAGTCCTGCGCGGCGACACGGTGAAGCTTGTGGTTTCGGAGGGACCCCCACCCGTCGCGGTTCCGAATCTCGTGGACCAGCCCCGCGACGAGGCCATCGCGGCACTCCAAGCCCTCGGCCTGCGGGCCAAGATCGACGAGGGCATCGTCACCCCGCTCGAGCGTGTCTACGCCCAAGACCCGGCACCTGGGACAACCGTGCCGGTCGGCTCCACCATCACCCTCAGCATTTTCTGACACCCTCCAGCTCCTTCTAACACCCTCAGCAGCTTCTGACACCTCGGCAGCTTGTAACACCCTCCAGCGCCGGGGGCCGCTTCTGACGCGCCGGGCAAGAGACACCCGCCGACGCCGTAACCTTGGCTCATGGTTGTGGTGATGGATGCGGACGCGACGGATTCGGACATCGCCGCCGTGGTGACGATGATCGACGGCGTGGGCGGTGAGGCCTTTGTCTCCCGCGGTGAGCGACGGACCATCATCGGACTGGTCGGCGATATCGACCACTTCCTCGACCTGAACCTCGAAGGCCTCTCCGGCGTGTCCGAGATCGTGCGGATCTCGACCCCGTTCAAACTCGTCTCCCGGGATCATCACCCGCAACGCTCCACCGTCTGGGTCGGCCGTGGCGCGCATCGTGTGCCGTTCGGCCCCGATACCTTCACCACTGTGGCCGGCCCCTGCGCCGTCGAGACCCCCGAACAGACCCTCGCCGCCGCTCTGTTGGCGCAAAGACTGGGGGCCACTGTCTTGCGGGGCGGGGCCTACAAGCCGCGGACCTCGCCGTATGCGTTCCAGGGTCTTGGAGTGGCTGGTCTTCGGATCCTGGCCGACGTCCGCGCCGAAACCGGACTACCGATCGTCACGGAGATCGTGGACGCAGCGGACCTCGATGTTGTCGCCGAATACGCCGACATGCTGCAAGTCGGTACCCGCAACATGGCGAACTTCGCCCTGCTCCAGGCATTGGGCTCGGTCGACCGGCCGATCCTGCTCAAGCGCGGGATGAGTTCGACCGTCGAGGAATGGCTCATGGCCGCCGAGTACATCGCCCAGCGCGGCAATCTGGAGATTGTCCTGTGCGAACGAGGGATCCGGACCTTCGAGACGGCGACCCGCAATACGTTGGACATCTCCGCGATCCCGGTGGTTCAGGCACAGTCCCATCTGCCGATCATCGTCGACCCGAGCCACTCCGGAGGGCGACGTGAGCTGGTGGCGCCCCTGTCACGGGCGGCCGTCGCGATCGGCGCTGACGGCGTCATCATCGACGTTCACCCCGACCCGAGGACCGCCTTGTGTGACGGGCCCCAGGCGCTCACCACGGACGACCTCACGGAACTCGCGGCATCGTTGCACGATCTTGCCCAGGTGCTGGGCCGGGCGCAGCCCGAGGCGGTTACTGCCTGACCGCTCTTCCCGCGAGTGGCCCCTGCCGAGTGGCGACTCGAGCCGCCCGATCAGGCCGACAGCATGCCGGCGACGGTGAATGCCAGCTCCAGGGACTGCTCACGATTCAGTCGCGGGTCGCAGGCGGTTTCGTAGCGGTCGGCGAGATCAGATTCCGCCACCCCTTGGGTGCCACCCACACACTCGGTGACATCGTCGCCGGTCAGCTCGACGTGCAATCCCCCGGGATGAGTCCCCAACGCCCGGTGCACCGCGAAGAACCCCTTGACCTCGGCCACCACATCATCGAACAGTCGCGTCTTGTGCCCGGAGGGGGCTTCGCGGGTGTTTCCGTGCATGGGGTCACAGACCCAGACGACCGGATGTTCGGCCCCGGTGACCTTGGCCACGATGTCGGGCAACCTCTCCGAGATCAGGTCGGCCCCCATCCGGGTGATGATGGTGAGCCGCCCGGGGGTGCGGTGCGGATCCAACCGGCGGATGAGCGCGAGAACATCATCGGGGTGAGCATCGGGCCCAACCTTCACGCCGACCGGGTTGGCGATCCGCGACAAGAAATCGATATGTGCCCCTTCGGGCTGACGGGTCCGTTCACCCACCCACAGCAGATGCCCTGAGGAACCGAACTGTTGGCCGGTCGCCGAGTCCACCCTGGTCAGGGCACGCTCGTAGTCGAGTGACAGGGCCTCGTGGGCCACGAAGAACTCGACGCTGCGGAACTCCTCGGGATCGGCACCGCACGCACTCATGAACGCGAGCGCACGGTCGATGTCCGCTGCGAGTTGGTCGTACCGACGCCCGGCAGGCGAGAACCGGACGAAGTCCCGGTTCCATGCGTGGACCTGACGCAAGTCGGCGCTTCCGTCCTGCATGAACGACCTGATGAGGTTCAACGCCGCGCTGCTCGCTCGGTAGACCTGCAGCAATCGAAGTGGGTCCGGCAGGCGTGACCCCGGATCGAAGGGCAGGGCATTGACCGCGTCCCCGTAGTAGGACGGCAGTTCCACGTCCCCACGAGCCTCGACGGGTCGGCTCCGCGGTTTGAAGTACTGGCCGGCCATTCGCCCGATCTTGACCACAGGCAGGGATCCGCCGTACGTCAGCACGACCGCCATCTGGAGCACCGTCCGCAGGCGGGCGCGCAGCGAGGTCGCCGTATTGGCATCGAAGGTCTCAGCGCAGTCACCGGCCGTCAGGACGAATGCCTCACCACGCTCGACCGCGGCCAGCCGCTGAGTCAGAAGGTGACAGTCCGCAGCCTGAACCAGACCGGGGAACCCTGACAGGGTGCCGGCAACCTGATCGACAGCTGCCTGATCCGGCCACGGGATGCTCTGGGCCATAGGCAAGTCAGGCCATGTGATGGTCACTGCACAAGGTTAGGGCCGCGGGAACCTCGCTGCCACCAGCGAGCACCGACCCCTCCTTCACCCCGCAGGCCACGGATACTTGGCGAACGCCACCGACTGAATCGAATCCGCTCCTTCCCCTCACCGCCCCCCGACACGCCCCCGGACACCCCCCCCCGACACGCCCCCGGACACCCCCGCGACCACGACACCTGTGGAAACCCCAGGCTGACGGACCACACCTCGTCACCCGCGGGCCTGCGGTCGCCACCCCGCACAGGGGACCCCTGGGCCGACCCGAGACGACAAGACACGCACCGCGCGGCATCAGCACCATCGCCACCGCACGGCAACAGCCGACTGCCACCGCCGCGCATCAGCACCATCGCCAATCTAGGGTCAGAGCCAAGAAGCGAGGAGGCCCCATGATCGACTCCGACGACATGATTGATCCCGACGATCCCGCCACGGAACTGGGTGAGCAGCAGGACAGCGAGATCGACACCGCTGCCGCCGACCCTCGCGAGCCGGACTCGCAGGTGGGCGAGGATCAGACGCAGGAGATTGATCCCGAGGCACCTGCACCGCGCTGAGAAGCCCCGCAGGCAGAAGCCCGAGGCCCCCGCCGGGCCCCGATCTCAACGCCCCCCTACGCCCGACGCTGCGCTGCCCGAGTTTCCTTGATCTGCTCCTTGGCGACGTTGGCGTAGATGTCCTGGTAGGTCTGACCACTCAACTGCATCAGGTCGTACATCATCTCGTCCGTCGCGGAGCGCAGGACGAACCGGTCGTCGGCCATGCCGTAGTAACGGGACAGGTCAATGGGTCGACCGATCCGTACTCCGATGCGACGCAGACTGGGCTTGAGTTGTCCGGTCGGCTGCGCCTCGAACGTGCCGATCATCGCGACCGGGATCACGGGGACTTCGGCGTGCAGCGCCATGCGAGCGGCTCCGGTGCGACCGCGATACAGCTTGCCGTCCGGAGATCGTGTCCCTTCGGGATACAAGGCGAGAAGATCACCCTTGCCCAGGATCCGAAGGCCGGTGTTCAGCGCGGCCTCGGACGCCTGCCCACCGGAGCGGTCGATCGGAACCTGCCCCGTGCCCCCGAAGAACAGTCGACTGAACCAGCCTTTGGGACCGGTCCCGGTGAAGTAGTCACTCTTCGCCAGGAACGTGGCCCGCCGACGCATGAGCAGGGGCAGGAAAATCGAGTCCGAGAAGGACAAGTGGTTGCTGACCAGCACCGCGGGCCCGTCCTCCGGCAGGTTCTCCTGACCCTCGATCCACGGCCGGAAGAGCACCCGCAGCCAGGGGCCCAGCAGGAAGCGCTTGAGAAACCAGTACAGCACTACCCCGCACCTCCTGACGATCCTCTGCCCTGATGCCCCCCCACCTTGCCCCACAGTCGACCCGGGATGCCCGTTCATCCCCCGGCGCGCCGCACCTACCCGACCAGCGGTGTTGGGACGATCAGGAACGTGCCACCATGGGAGGTCGCATCCGCGAGGAGGTCCCATGCCCCTGATGGCCGGCGCAGAGCCCATCACCGTCGACGGCAACCGCACCGGCGTGTTGCTGGTCCACGGATTCACGTCAACGCCGCAGAGCATGCGTGACTGGGCGCGGTTCCTCGCCGATGCCGGGTACACGGTGTCCGCCCCGAGGCTGCCCGGACATGGGACATCTCTGTCGGAGTGCAATCGCACCACCTGGCACGACTGGTACGCCGAGGTGGCCCGGGCCTTCGACGCATTGCGCGCGCGCTGCGATCAGGTGTTCGTCTTCGGGCAGTCCATGGGTGGCACCTTGTCGCTGCGATTGGCGGCCGACCGCGGCGAGCAGGTGGCGGGGCTCGTACTCGTCAACCCGTCCGTCTTCACCACCCGTCCCGACAGGCATCTCCTGCCTGTTCTGGCCAGAGTCGTCCCCGCGTGGCCAGGGATCGCGAACGACATCAAGAAGAAGGACGGCGAAGCCGAGGTCGCCTACGACAAGATTCCGGTCAAGGCCGCGTACTCCTTGAGCAAACTGTGGGCGAACGTGAAGCCGGACATTCCCCGCGTCAGCCAGCCGATCCTCATTTTCACGAGCCCCGACGACCACACAGTCGAACCGGAGAACTCGGACTACCTCCTTGAGCACGTCAACAGCGTGGACCGACACCAAGAACTGCTGCCCGACAGCTACCACGTGGCCACTCTCGACAACGATGCCCCGCAGATCTTCGCCGACAGTCTGGCGTTCATCCAACGCCTCACCGAGTGACCACATGAATGATGAACCCGGCATCCGATGAACCCGGCAAACGATGAGCGCGACGAAGCCATGAACCCCGATGAAGTGACCACGCTGTGCACGGTCGAGCCCGGACTCGTCGGCCATGTTCGACAACTCCTGACCGACGCCGGCGTCCCCAGCGCGGCGTTGCCCCAACCTGATGGACGGGTCTGCGTGGTCATCGATCCCGCTGCGGACGAACACGCGCGATCGGTCATCGGACTCGTTCTGCCGCAACTCCTCGACGACGCGACACGGCGCACCGGGAGCCTCTCCAGTCGCCTCATCCGCACCGAAGACGACCCGACCGCGCTGCCTGGCGGCCTGGTCGATGGAACGCGCCTCACGTTTGGTTACGCGGACCCACTGGCAGACCCCCCGGAAGACGAGACAGCGGATTTCGTGCCGCCGGAGCCGGCCCCGATCCCCCGCCCTAAGGACCGCATCGCGCGAGCCGCGTGGGCTGCCGTTCTTGGCGGTCCGCTGCTGATCCTGCTCGTCCACGCCATCGGACTGCCCGGATTCCTGAGCTCAGTCGGGGTGATCTTGTTCTTCGGCGGATTCGGAACCTTGGTCTTCCGCATGGAGGAGCGCAACCGCTCCGACGACGGGTGGGACGACGGAGCGGTCGTCTGAACCCAACGTTTCCGTTGGACCAACCCTAGGCGCTATAGGCCATCTCGCAGCCGATCTGGCAGGCTGTTCCCGCCGCCCGATCGAGAGGACCACTGTGCCCGTCAGCGAACGTATTGAGATGCGAGGCCACATCCTCGACACGCGGGAACTGCCCCGTGTCCTGAACGAAATCCTCGAAGGCCACGGCGATTTCGTCATCGAACGCTTCGAGATCGGCAAGCACCCGGATGACGAGTCCTGGGTGCAGATCATGGTGTCCGCCGACGAGCCGGAGCTACTGCGCGACGTGCTCAACCGACTCCAGCAGTTCGGGGCGAACCTGGTGGACCCCGGCGAACCGAACATCGTTGTCGCGGACGTGGCCGGAAGCCTGCCCCTGGGCTTCTACTCCTCGACGAACCTCGAGACACAGGTCATGCTCGATGGCGAGTGGCGGACGGTCGAAAACCCCGAGATGGACTGCGGCATCGTGATCGAGGATGGGATACCGCTCACTCGCCCCATGGCCGACATCGAGGTCGGCGACCGGGTCGTCGTCGGCCCGCGTGGCGTTCGAGTGGTCACGGAACCGCTGAAACTCAACCCGGATGACAGCCACTTCGAGTTCATGAACTCGGTCGTGTCGAGCGAGAAACCCCAGGCCCTCCAGGTCCGCCTGATCGCGGATGACTTCCGCCGCGTCAAGGCGGAGGGCAAGAAGATCCTGTGGGTGGGTGGACCCGCGATCGTGCACACCGGATCGGGGCCGGCCATGGTGGCCTTGATCGAGGCGGGCTTTGTCGACATCTTGTTCGCCGGCAACGCGCTGGCGACCCACGACATCGAGTCGAACATGTACGGAACTTCGCTGGGCGTCGATCTGTCCGATGCCACTGGTGTCGAACACGGCCACGAGCATCACCTGCGCGCCATCAACCGGGTGCGCCGATCAGGGTCGATCGCCGCCGCAGTCGAGGAGGGAGTCATCACCGGCGGGATCATGCACGCCATGGTCAAGGCCGATCGGGAGTTCATCCTGGTGGGCTCCGTCCGCGATGACGGCCCCCTGCCCGACGTCTACACGGATGTGATCGACGGCCAACGGGCTATGCGCGCGGCGCTGGCCGACGTCGGCTACGCCATCATGGTGGCGACCATGCTGCACGCCATCGCGACCGGCAACCTGATGCCCGCATCCATTCCGCTGGTATGCGTGGACATCAACCCTGCGACTGTGACCAAACTGGCCGATCGAGGCTCGGCGCAGGCGGTCGGAGTGGTCACCGACATCGGACTGTTCATGGAGCAACTCGCCATGGAGTTGGTGCCGGGCTACCGCAGTAGCTGATCGACTACTTCTTCGGCGTCTTGCGGGCGACTGCCTCGGACTTCTTGGCCGCTGTTGACTTCGCCGCGGCAGTACTCGTCTCGACCGCTTCGGCCACCTTCTTGGCCGAGCCCGTGGCAGCCGCGACGGCAGCCTCTCGATCCGCCCCAGCCGACGATTTCGCGGCTGGGCGTCGGACGGTCTCCGGGGCCGGGCCATGGTCTCGCGCGAGGTCGGCGGCACCGACGATGCCGGCCAGGTTGCCCAACTCGGCGGGGATGATCTCGGTCATGGGTCGCTGCGATCGAGCGACCAGCTGTGCCGCGTACTCCGTCGTGGCGGGTCCCAACAGGAGTTCACCAGCTTCGATGACACCACCACCGATCACGAATGCCGCAGGGTCGAGAAGAGTGGCCACTTCTACCATGCCCCGCGCCAGCCAGGCTCCGACGACCTCGAACGCCTCGATGGCGACGCTGTCGCCGCGTTCCGCGGCCTCCGTGACGTGCAAACCCTGGATCCCTTCCGGAGTTCCATCGCCCAGCGCAAGCATGACCCGCGCTTCCGAGCGGTGCTCGGCAGCGAGGCCTCGCGCGGTACGGACCAAGGCGTTGCCGCTGGCGTACTGCTCCCAGCAGCCGTGCCGACCACACCCGCACAACCGCCCGTCCGGCACCAGGCGCAGGTGTCCGAACTCGGCCCCGATTCCGTTGGCCCCCCGCTGCAGTCGGCCACCCAGCACGATGCCACCGCCGATTCCCGTGCCGACGGTCACCATGACCAGGTCGTCCTTGCCTTTGCCGGCACCGAACCGGTACTCGCCCCAGGCGGCGGCGTTGGCGTCGTTCTCGATCACCGTGGGCAGTCCCACCGCCCGCTCGACCTGTTGCCGCAGAGGCTCCTCGACCCAGCCCAGATTGGGGGCGAAGATCACGCGGGAACGTGAGGAGTCGATCAAGCCCGCCACCCCGATACCGACAGCCTCGATGTCGTATTGCGAGAACCCGTCGAGCAGTTCGACGATGACGTCGAGCACGGCGTCCGGGTCGCGGACCGGGGTGGAACTGCGATTGCTGTCAACCAGGTCCCCGTCCGGATTCACCACCCCAACGGCGATCTTCGTGCCGCCGATGTCGACTCCGGCGGTGTAGGACACGGACTTCTTGCTGGTCACGACAACCTCCCTGGTTCCCACTTCGGAGGCTACCGATCACGGGCGAGTGACACGCGGTGATCCGCGATCGCCGCAGTCCGGGTGCCCGGGTCACGGCGAAGCGCAGCGGTCAGATTTCCTGATCGTCCGGATCCTGGTCATTCGGGTCCAAGGGCTCCGGCCAGCCGGCGAAACCCTCCACCTCCATCTCGGCGACCGGGTCGCGCCCATCGCGCTCCGATTCCTCGTTCTCCTCGTCGTCGAGGGGGACGTGGCGCACTTCGTCGCCGGCGGCGGCTGACGAGTCTTGCGCCACCGTGCGTCGGATCGTGTCCGCGAACTCGACGGCGGCGCCGGTCAGCCGCTCGACGGTCTGAGGATCGAGGTTGCGGGCGTGCGTGATGGCCTGACAGACGGGGCAGTACGCGCATTCCGGGGCCTCTCCCGGAGGCACTGCCTTGCCTCCGGAATTCGCGGTGAAGGCACTGAACGCCTCCATCATCCGCATCCCCGCGCGCAGCGTGTTCGGGTCGGTCATCATCCGTTCCCGCAACACCTCGAAGAGTCGGGCAGCCTCAGCCGCGGCCGAGCCGAGGGCGTCGGATCCGCCGGCCGGAGGTTCGGCGTCGTCGTCGTGCCACCAGGGGGTATCGGTCATCGCTGCCGTCCTTTGTCGTGCGGCCGGAATCGGACTCTGAGCACACCGTCCACCAGGCCGGCGCCGGCGATCCCGTATCGCTGCAACGCCCCTGGTAGCGCCAGCACCCTGCGGTAGGGGCCGACGGTGATGATCAGTTCGTTGCCCCGTTCCGCCAGGTCCACATCCCCCTTGGCGGCGAGCGGCAGGTGCAACACCAACACGATCTGATCGCCGAGCCGTTCCAGTTGCAGGGGCGGCTCCACGGCGGGCAGCGCCAACGGGTCCCCGTCCGGGTACACCTGCTCGGCGAGGGCGCGCAGGTCCGGCAGTCCCACTGGTTCGCTGTCCTGGTACGGCACAGCGAACAGCGGGATCGGGTCGAGATCCGCCCGCGCCTGATCGAGCCGGACCCGCTGAGCCGACGCCCAACCCGATCGCCACGCATCGCGACCACGAGGGAACACGCGGTTGGCCAGTGCCCCGTCAACCCGGTACCCGTACAGCGACAACGAGGTGAGCGTACGCCGAGCCTCGGCCAGAACGACTGTGTCGGGGGTCATGACCAGTCGCACCGATGCGTCGTCCGATGTCAGCACGTCACGGACCTGCGCGAGGTCCGAGTGCAACCGCTCGACAGCGTCAAGGACTCCCGAGTCGGGCATGGGCACCCGCGTGGCTTTGCTCAGGGGTGCGCGCAAAGCCGTCACCACTCGACGCTCCAGTGGCCAGATCCGCCGCATGTACCACTCCAGCGCCTCAGGAAGAGCCAGCAGCCGAAGCGTCTCGGCGGTCGGGGCGCAATCCAGGACCACGACGTCATAGACACCGGATCTGACCTTGTCCCGAACCTCGAGGAGCGCCAACACCTCTTCGGCGCCTGGGAGGACCGTCAGTTCCTCGGCGGACACCGTGTCCACTCCGGCCGACGACAACACATTGAGCAGGTAATCCTGCACGGCTCCCCAGGAACGCTCGAGCAGCATGCGTGAGTCGATGTGTTCGAGCCAGAGATTGTCGGACAGCGGGACCGCTACTCCTGGTTTCACGTGAGCGGCGAGGACGTCGGCCAGCGAATGCGCTGGATCGGTCGACATCACCAAAGTGCGCAAGCCCCTGTCTGCACAAGCGATCGCTGACGCCGCAGACAGAGTGGTCTTGCCCACACCACCCTTGCCGGTGAACAGCAGCACACGTGTCACGGTTGTGACTCGATCCGCTCCTTCAGGCCCTTCAGGGCCGTGCGGACAATGACCTTCTCGGCGCGTCGCTTCAGGGCTCCGATGATGGGTACCGCGAGATCCATGGCCAAGCGGTACGACACCAGCGTGTTGCGGGGCTGGAGGGTGTGACAGGAGTAGACACCCCATAACCCGGTGACCGTCTCACCGGCGATCAGGTGCCACCTGACTTCCCGATCGCCCCACGAGTCGTAGCGATAGATGTGCGTGTCCTGGATGGGACCGGAATCGAACACCATCTCGACTTCCCGCGGCCGGCCATCGGGAAATTCGACGAGCACTCGCGCGGTGCTGACACCGGGGCACCACTGGGGGTAGGAATCGATGTCGGCGATGGTCGCCATGATCCGAGCGGGCGGCGCAGCGATCTCCAGCTCGGCCTGGGTCCGTTCCGCCATGAGTCGAGGCTATCGTGCACTTCGCGACCAGGACCGCCGAGCGACTCAGGGACACTGGCTGAAGCACTTCGCCTGAAGGGCGAGTGGCGCGGCGCTCTAGACTGCGGCGCCATGAAGGCAACCATGTTCGACGGGCGCGTGACGCGTCCCTTCACGGCTCAGGACCACAACGTGCTGTCTGCTGACACCCCGTTCGCGTGGATCGATGTGCGGGCTGACGGCCCGCATGACCCCGAAGTAGCCCCGTTCCTCGCGGGCATCGGGTTTGAGGATCCGCTGGTGTCCTTCACCTCGCATTCCGAAGGCACGGGGATGTTCCAGCAGTTCGCGGGCAATCTGGTCGGGGCCACTTGGGCAACGTCGGACGACAGCAATGACCCTGTTCTGGTTCATCTGGTCTGGAATCCCGACCGGATGATCACGATCCGTTGCGGTGCCGACAAGGTCATGGCGACCGTCAAGGAGCAGATCGACGCACGAGGTCAACACCTCTTCGCGCATCCCACCGCTGTCCCGGGCGTGGTGATGGAGATCATCTTGAACAGTGTCGACCGGTGTCTCACCCAGATCGCCGGCAGCGTCGACGCTCTGGATGGGGCGATAATCTCGTCGGTGGACCCCGGACAACTGGAACAGCTCCGAGCCGTCCGTAGCGACCTGGCGCCGTGGGCCCGTGTCCTGCCCTCCTATCTGGACAACGTGAACCAGGCCATCATCGACCCGACCTCGTTGCCGGGTATGGATGCCACCGGTGCCCAATACCTCCAGGCGTACAGCGCACGCGTCCAAAGCACCGTCTCTCGTGTCGGTGGAGTGCTGGATGCCGTCCGCAACGCTGCCCAGGACTATCAGACCGAGGTGGCCAACCGGCAAGGACAGCGCATCAACCAACTCACCATCGTGTCGATCGTGTTCCTCCCGGTCACGTTTCTGACGGGGTACTTCGGCATGAACTTCCAGTGGTTGGTCAACTCGACCCAGTCGTTCGGGATCTGGATCCTGTTGGGAGTCCTACTCCCGATCGCGATCGTCCTGACATCCGTGGGGGTCCTGTCTCGGCACGGCTTCACTCTCGCGGGTTCACCGCGGAGGGGTGCGACGCGGAGGAGTTCGCCGGCCGAGTCCCCCAGATGAGCGCTGGTCGTCGGATCAACCCAGGTCCAGGACATACGGACGACCCCGCGAGCGGAAGTGGCCGACATTCACGACTTGCGTGCGCCCGATGCTGACGCGGGACGTGAGTGGTTGATGAACATGACCATGAAGCGCAAAGGCGGGCTGGATGTCCTCTATGTACTCCCGCAGCGCCTGTGACCCGCGCTCCAGTCTTCGAGCGACCACGTCGTAGGTGCATTCGGGTACCGCTGGGGGGATGTGCGCGCACAAGACATCGACCGGCCCGAGTGCCGCGACCTTCGCCGCGTACTCCTCATCGGTGATTTCGAACGGTGTCCGCATGGGGGTCCGCAATCCACCGCCCACGAAGCCGAATCGGATGCCTCCGACATCAACCGTAGTGCCATCGACGACTTCGTGACCGGGGCGCAGGTGGGAGGCCCACAGCGCGGGGACATCGACGTTGCCATAGGTCAGCAGCCCCTCGGGCATGGCTGCGAAGAGCGCCGCGTACTGAGCATTGACCTTCTCGGAGATGACTGTCCAGGGTTCCGCACCCACGGCTTCCCACAACTCCCGGGCGAACGTGCGGGCCTCATCGAAACGCAACTGCGAACGCAGTTCGATGTACCGGCGTGCGTTGTCCGGACCGAAGACCTCGGCGAAGATGCCGTCGCCCGGGTCGTCGTAGTCCAAGAAGAGCACCAGATCTCCGAGACAGATGAACAAGTCGCACCCGACGCCGGCCGCCGCCAGCCCTTGTGTGCGGTTGTGCACGTCCGATACGAGATGAATGCGCATCAGCCCGCGAACCGTCCGATGACGAAGGTGATCAGAGCGAGGGAGATGATCACGATCACCATGCCGACGATCATCACGAGAATCCGTCCGGATCTCGTCGCGAAAGTCGTCGCGAGCGGGGTCGGGTCCTGACGCTCCGCCGCCGCCAGCTTCGCCAACCAGGCCTCGGGATCGGCGTCGGTGCCGGTGCCGGTGCCGGGGTGAGCGCCCGAGCCGGGGTCGCGATTGCCGGACGTCGAAATGGGCGAGGTCGCGGAAGCTGAGGGGGGGAGGACCGGTGTGGCCCCGGGTGGTGGTGGCGGCAGGGGTGCGACGGTCGGCGGGGTGGGCTGCCCAGGCGGTGCTGTGGCTGATGGCATGTCCGCAGTGGTGGGGCTCGTCGGCGCTGGGATGGGCGTCAGACAGAGCGAGCACCATTGCGCCCCCGAAGCCAAGACCGCGCCGCACTCGGCACAGCGGGCCATAGCAACCATTCGACTCACCACCCGCCGGTACCGGGAGGGCGGTCGGCTTCCAGTTCGTACTTCAGGGCCCACACACTGCGCTTCCATCGCAGGGCGTGGCGGCGGCGCAGCCGGTCGGCCACCCGTCGACCACGTGGAGAATCGGGCAGGGTCCGCGCGCGGGTGCCTTCCGGATCCGTCGTGGGGTCGCCCCTCAGGTAGTAATGCAGGATCGCTCCGTCGCCGAACGGCTCCAGCCACACCTCGACCGATCCGACCAGCGCACCGGTCGCCGACCACCGGATGCCTTGCTCGCCGCGGTCCATGAACACATGCAGGGTGAGGTCGGGCCACCACACCCGCCACCGGCTCCGGTCTGCCACCACGGCAGCGAGGGTGGCCGGTGACGCAACAATGAATGTCTCATCCACCAGGTCAACAACCGGCATGTCCCTATGGTGCCGCAGCCGAGTCGATCGCGTCTGTGCGTGCCCGCGGTTCAATCTAGGAATACTGATCTGAGAATCGCGACTCGCCAAGCGGGGGTCATGCTGCGACAGCGACGCCGCCCGCGTAATGTGTCGGCATTCGGCCACGATGATCTCAAGGAGCGACCATGCAGGAGTTCACCGAACCAGAACTGGTCTCGCCCCCCACCACGGGCAACCTGAGCGACCATCTCTTGGACAGTGAACGCCTAGCCCCCAACCAGCCGGCCATAGCGCTACCTTCCGGTGGCGGCTGGACCGATCTGACCTACCAGGAGTTCGCCGACGACGTCCGAGCCGTTGCCAAGGGCGTTGCCGCCAGTGGCGTTCAGGTCGGCGATCGCGTCGGGATCATGTCCCGGACTCGTTACGAGTGGACCCTGGTCGACTACGCCTTGTGGTACGCTGGCGCGGTTCCCGTCCCCATTTACGAAACTTCCAGCGCGGAACAGGTGGAGTGGATCCTCGGTGACTCCGGTGCCGTGGGTGTTTTCCTCGAATCCGACAAGCACAAGGAAGTGTTCGATCAGGTCAGTGGAGCACTCCCCGCCGTTACTCGGCCATGGGTGTTCGACGACGGCGCTATCGACGACCTCCGGGCGGCCGGTACGGACATCGATGACGAGGAACTCGAGAATCGGCGCTCGAGCGTCACTCCCGACAGTGTCGCCACCATCATCTACACATCTGGGACGACAGGGCGCCCCAAGGGGTGCACCCTGACTCACAGCAACTTCATGTTCGAGGTCGACGCTGTGATCGCGGGGGCCCCCGAGGTGTTCGCCCCGGGTCAGTCCACGTTGCTCTTCCTGCCCATCGCGCATGTCTTCGGCCGGGTCATCGAGATTGCGTGCATCCGCGGCCGGATTCGGCTGGCCCACACCGCTGATGTCACCGAACTGCTGCCCAACCTGGCATCGTTTCAGCCGACGTTCCTGCTGTCGGTTCCCCGCGTGTTCGAACGGGTCTTCAACGGAGCCCAGACCAAGGCGGTTGCCGGCGGGAAGGGCAAGATCTTCAACGCCGCTGCTGACGTGGCCATCGAGTACAGCCAAGCCCTGGACGGTTCGGGCCCGGGCATCCTGCTGCGCCTGAAGCATGCGATTTTCGACCGTCTGGTGTACGGCAAACTCCGCGCCGCGATGGGCGGCCACGTCAAGCACGCAGTCTCGGGTGGTGCCGCGCTCGGCGACCGCCTCGGCCATTTCTTCCGCGGGGTCGGTGTGACAATCCTCGAGGGGTACGGGCTGACGGAGACTTCGGCGGCGTCAACGGTCAACCGTCCCGGCGGGCTCAAGGTGGGGACTGTCGGGCGCCCGATCCCCGGGACCTCTGCGCGCATCGCCGACGACGGCGAGATCATGCTCAAGGGTCCCCACATCTTCCGGGGCTACTGGAACAACGATGCCGCCACCAAAGAGGCCATCGAGCCGGACGGATGGTTCCACTCCGGGGATATCGGCCAGATCGACTCGGACGGCTACCTGCGGATAACCGGCCGAAAGAAGGAATTGATCGTCACCGCGGGCGGCAAGAACGTCGCCCCCGCAGTACTGGAGGATCGACTGCGAGCACACACACTCGTCAGTCAGTGCATGGTCGTCGGCGACGGGAAGCCATTCATCGCCTGTCTGGTCACGCTCGATGTGGAGTCACTGCCCGCATGGCTGGAGCACAACGGCAAACCGGCCGACACCTCGCCCGCGGAACTCGTGGACGATCCGACGCTCATCGCGGAGATCCAGAAGGCCGTCGACGAGGCGAACAAGGCAGTTTCACGAGCAGAGTCCATCCGCAAGTTCACCGTGCTCCCCGTCGACTGGACCGAAGCGGGCGGCCAACTGACGCCCTCGTTGAAGCTGAAGCGCAACGTCGTGATGACGGAGTTCGCGGACGAGGTGGCTGCACTGTACGGGTGATCGCCACTGGTCCTGACTCGCCGGGAGGCTGACCCCCTAACCCGCGTGCCGACGAGGATCCTGCAACGGGGGGATCAAACCCCGGTCGGCCAGCACGACCAGGGCCGCTGCGGAGTCGTGGTCGAACTCAGCAGGTCCGAGCAGGACACTGACCACGCAGTCATCGCATGACACCGCTCGCATCGGGCAGGTGGCGCAGTCGATCTGAAGCACCTCGGGAGGTTCGCGGCGCGCCGTCGACTCGATATCGCTGTCCGTTCTGGCCGTGACTTCTCCGGCCGCCACTTCCCATGCCGTTACTTGCCCGGCCGTTACTTCTCCGGCCGTTACTTGCCCGGCCATGACTTCGCTGTCCATGACGTCCTCACCTTCAACGCACTGGTTGTGAGCGTGTTGCGCGGACGCTACCGAGGACCCCCGACAATGATGCCCAGACAGGCGATCGGTGCCCCTGGGCCCTGAAACCCGGATGCGCCGAGCCCGGATATGCGAGCGTGAGAGTGGGTCCGGCGTCGGACGGTCAGGGCGTTCCCCCCAGGCCGGGCTCGGGATCGTCGCTCGCAGGCCGCGGCACGACCTCGATGCGGTCACTCGCGCCGCACCAGCGGCACATCACCTTTTCGATCGCCTCGGACAAGACTTCGGACTCCTCGACATCGGGACTGCCCGCCATCGTGAAATGCCAATACTCCCGGACCCTACTGGCGCGCACCACGTCGAAGCGGGTGAGGTTGCCGCAATGGGCACAGCGCCAGCGACTGTCAGCGTCGGGAATCCGGAAGGTCACGAGCGCTCATGCTACCCGGACGAACTCTCTTGCCCGGACGTGTCGGACCCCACGCATAGCGTCGCCACCATGAATCAGACGGCCGGGTCATCGGTGATCACGCAGCCCCTGACCTTCGACGATGCCGATATCGACCCCCCGCTGTCGGCCGTCAAGTTCGTCGTGGTCGACCTCGAGACCACCGGCGGATCACCGGCCGACTGCGGCATCACGGAGATCGGTGCGGTGCGCAGCTGCGGCGGTCACGTCACCGGCGAGTTCCACACCCTCGTGAATCCACAGGTTCCCATCCCGTCCTTCATCGCCGCTCTCACGGGAATCACCGACACCGCAGTGGCCGAGGCGCCACGCATCGAGCAAGTCCTCGACCCGTTCTTGGCGTTCGCCCGGGGCGCTGTCCTGGTTGCCCACAACGCTCCCTTCGATGTCGGTTTCCTCAAGGCTGCGTGCAAGGCGCAAGGGCTGGCGTGGCCCGCCTTCCCGGTCGTAGACACCGCCCGCCTGGCCCGGGTTCTGCTCCATCGAGACGAGGTCCCCAACCACCGGCTGGGCACACTCGCCCGGCACTTCCGCGCCTCCACGACGCCCGATCACCGAGCCCTGCACGATGCCCGGGCGACCCTCGATGTCCTGCATGGGCTCTTGGAGCGGGCCAGTGGATTCGGTGCCCATCATTTGGGGGACCTGTCCGCCTTGACTGCCCGGGTCCGACCCGAGCAGCGGGCCAAGCGCACGCTTGCGCAGGGTCTGCCCACCGGGCCCGGGGTCTACCGTTTCGTCGCTCCGGACGACCGCACGCTCTACGTCGGCAAGGCAACCTCTATCCGCCAGCGGGTCCGCAACTACTTCACGGCGGGCGAGACTCGCGGCCGGATTCTCGAGATGGTCCGCATCGCCGATCGCGTCACAGCGATCGAGTGTGCGACGGAGTTGGAGGCCGCCGTACGCGAGGTCCGCCTGATCGCCACGGAGCAGCCGCCCTACAACCGCCGCTCACGCAATGCCGAGAAGTACGTGTGGCTACGCATGACCGACGAACCCGCACCTCGGTTGTCCGTCGTCCGCGAACTCGCCCCCGGAGCAGATCTTGACGACGGGTACCTGGGGCCGTTCTCCTCGCGTCGTCTGGCGGTGCGCGCTGCCGAGGCATTGCAGTCGGTCTATCCCCTGCGCACCTGCTCGCCTCGGCTGTCCCCTGCCCGATCCGTGAGCGCGTGCATCCGGGCCGACTTAGGGTCTTGCGCGGCACCGTGTCGTGACGCGTCGGCCTACCTGCCTTATCGGGCGATGGCCGATAAGGCCAGAGCCGCCATGACCGGCGACTGCTCACCGGTGGTGAATATGCTGCGCCAGCGCATGGCGGACCTAGCGGTGGCACAGCGTTTCGAGGACGCCGCCGAGTTGCGCGACACCCTTCAGGTCTTGCTGACGGCCGCTCATCAGGGCCGGCAGTTGGCGGTGATCGGTTCCTGCGCGCAGATCGTGGCGGCGGCGCCCGATGCTCGGGACTGGACCATCCACGTGATCAAACATGGGCGGCTTGCAGCCGCCGCACGTGCCCGGCCGGACGACGATCCCGCCGCGGTGGTGGCCGCCGCCATCGCTCGAGCCGAACATGTCCCAGCACCGGACCGGGTCCTGACAGCTGCCAGTCCCGAAGAGGGCCGACTGGTGTTGCGGTGGCTGTTCGGGCCTGGAGTACGTCTGGTGCAACTCGACGGGCATCTCGCCCTCCCGCGAAACGGTGCACAGCCGGCACTGGGACAGCTCACCGCCAAGGTCAACCTCCGGCGCCACCCAATTCCCGGCTGACGGTGACCCACTCGTCCAGAAGCCGGGCCGCGGCACCGGTGGCAATGGCCTCCCGGGCCTCGATCACCCGTGGTGCGAGCTGGCTCAGCAGATCCTCGTCGGCCTCGGCTCTCCCGCTGGCCACGTCGAAGACGCACATGGCGGCAGCTGCGTTGGCCGCGACAGCGTCGGCGATGGCCGTCGACCGGGGGCCCTGGCCACCCGCGAGCATCCGACGTGCCGCCTCTGCATTGGCCGCGGGGTCGGCGCCACCGAGTGCGCCGGCGGAGGGCCGAGCCAGACCCACGTCCTCCGTATCGATGACAACCTCCCGGATCTCGGCCTTCCGTGCGTCCCATACCCGGGTGGGTGCCTCCGTGGTGATCTCGTCCATACCGTCCATCCCCCGCACGACCAATGCCGAGGTTCCCTTGCGGGCCAACGCCGCTGCGACCACAGGGGCCATCTGCTCGTCGGCGACGCCCACCGTCTGAGCCGACGGGCGCACCGGATTCGCCAGGGGGCCCAGGAAGTTGAATACGGACCTGATCCCGATCTCCTTGCGAACGGGACCGGCATGTCTCATCGCCGGGTGGAACACCTGCGCGAAACAGAACGCGATCCCGACTCGATCCAGACAAGCGCCGATTCGATCGGGGGCCAGATCGGGCACCACGCCCAGCGCCTCCAAGACGTCGACCGATCCGGACTTCGACGAAGCCGCCCGGTTGCCGTGCTTCACGACACGGCGCCCCGTAGCAGCGACCACGATGGCCGCCATGGTGGAGATGTTGACCGATCCGCTGTCGTCCCCGCCCGTCCCGCACGTATCGACCACCGGACCCGGGATATCCACTGTCACGGCGTGCTCGAGCATCACCTCGACCAGCACGGCCAATTCGTCAGCGGTAACCCCCGACGAGCGTTGGGCGACGAGCCAGGCGGCAGTCTGCGCCGGGGTCGCAAGTCCGGACATGACCTGGTCCATCACCCAGCGACTCTGTGCTTCCGCAAGCGGTCGACCGGCGAGAAGCTGGTCCAAGAGCGCAGGCCAGGCAGTAGTGGTACTCACGATCGGTAGCGTACGTGCGCTCTCAGAGGTAGCGGGTCAGGCGCTGGGCAGAGCGGCGATGCGCCGACGCAACAGCCCTGCGACCGCCTCGGGAAACTCCAGCGGATCGAGTGGCTGAGGCGCCACCTCGTCAGCGCGCGACCAGGTTGCCAACCATGCATCCGCGGGGCGACCCACGATGAGCAGTACCGGCGGGCACTGATAGATCTCATCCTTCAACTGCCGGCAGATGCCCATGCCCCCGGCCGGCACGGCCTCGCCGTCGAGGATGGCCAAGTCGATCCGCCCCGCGTCCATGCGCCGGATCACAGCCGGTTCGGTGGCCACTTCGACGTACTCCACGGCCGGCAACTCAGCCGACGGGCGAGGACCCAGCAGCGACCTCACCTTGGCCCTCGTGTTGCGATCGTCGGAGTAGACGAGGATCCGCAGCGGGCGAGCGTCGTCGGTCATGGTTGCGATACTAGCGATCGGGGCCCAGGCGAGTCGCGAGGCGCGATCCGCCGGCCAGAATGCCCGTCCGGACGTTGCACTGCGTAGCGCACCCTACGGAAGGTCACCACAGGCGGGCCGGCTCCGAAAAAGGGCACCTCTATCGGGGGGTCAGGTGCGACGTCGGAGTCAGAAGGTGCCAGAATCCGCACGTGGCTACTGCAACAGCATTAGAGGCGCAGGCGCACAGCGCCCCGGCGAACCGTCCCAACATGGTGTCGGTCGGGACGATCGTCTGGCTGTCCAGTGAGTTGATGTTCTTCGCGGGACTCTTCGCGATGTACTTGACGCTGCGGGGGGTGAACCCCGAGATCTGGGCCGAGGACACCCAACTGTTGAACGTGCCGTTCGCCGCAGCGAACACCACGATCCTGGTCCTCAGCTCCGTCACGTGTCAGATGGGCGTCTTCGCCGCGGAGCGGGGCGACCGGGACAAGTTGCGGTTCTGGTTCACGATCACGTTCATCATGGGCTCGATCTTCGTCGCCGGCCAGGTGTTCGAGTACTCGCAACTACTGCACGAGGGCCTGAGTTTCTCCGGCTCCCCTTACGGCTCCGCGTTCTTCCTCACCACCGGATTCCACGGCCTGCACGTCACAGGTGGCCTGATCGCCTTCCTCTTCGTGCTGGCCCGCACCTACATGGCCAAGCGCTTCACCCACCAAGAGGCCACCTCAGCCATCGTGACCTCTTACTACTGGCACTTCGTCGACGTCGTGTGGATCGCGCTGTTCGCGATGATCTACATCCTGCAATGACCATCCTCTGCAATGACCAGCTCCGCACACTCGCAACACGCTCCGAACGCTCACTGAAGGACAAGGGGTTCAACAGGTGAAGACCCTCGCCAGACACCGGCGCCACCCGGCCGCGGTCTTTGTCGTGATCATGATCGGGCTGCTGCTGACCGGCGCCCTGTTCGCCCTCGCAAACAAGGCCACCGAAGCACAGTCGGCCGAGCAGGACGCCACTGCAGTACTGAATGGCAAGAAACTCTTCCTCGAGGGCTGCTCCAGTTGCCACGGGATCAACGCCCAGGGCACCCAGAACGGACCGACACTCATCGGCGTCGGAGCAGCGGCGGTGCACTTCCAGGTGTCCACCGGCCGGATGCCGCTGGCCAACCCAGGGGCTCAGGCTCCGCAGAAGCCGCGCGACTACAGCGATACCGACATTGCCGCACTCGCGGCTTTCGTCGCCTCGCTGGCTCCAGGCCCGGCCATCCCCACCGCTGCTGATCTCGACTGGGCCGACGCGGATTCGGCCGTAGGCGGGGAACTGTTCCGGGCCAACTGCTCGCAGTGCCACCAGGCAGCTGGCCGCGGCGGTGCGCTCAGCAACGGCAAGTACGCACCGAATCTGATGGAGGCGACCCCTCAGGAGATCTATGAGGCGATGCTGACCGGCCCACAGAACATGCCGGTGTTCGCCGACAGCACCCTTCCCAAGGAAGACAAGAAGGCCATCATCGCCTACATCGAAGGGCTGAGGGCCTCCGATGATCCGGGCGGCTGGGCGCTGGGCCGGTTCGGGCCGGTGACAGAGGGCCTGTTCATGTGGATCGGCGGGCTGCTGCTCGTGGTGGCCGGAGCGATCTGGATCGGAGCGAAGGTTCGATGAGCGACAACGGCACCGGCAAGGACCTGACCCCGGCAGGAGGGGACCTCACTCCCGCGTCGGATACCCAGCAGGCTCTGCGTCCCGGGGAATGGCCCCGCGCGGACGTCGCGCATCATCTGCGCCGGACGGACACTGACCCACGCGCCCATGACCGGGCGGTGCGGCAAGTCAGCATCATGTTCATGCTGTCGGTGCTGATGGTGATCCTGTTCATCGTCGCGTTCATCGTCATTCCCCGTGATGCGGTCATCACGCTCCCCTATATCGGGGCCATCGGCGCGCTCAACGCGGCCATGGGAGTCACCTTCGGGTTGGCGATCCTGCTCATCGGGCTCGGCGCCATCCATTGGGCCAAGAAACTCATGAGCGACGTCGAAGTGGTGCAGGAGCGCCACGAGATGAAGACCGACGCCGAGGACACCGCCGTGGCGGCCGACATCTACGAAGTCGGCAAAGAGTCCAGTGGTTTCGCGAAGTACCCGATGATCCGCCGCACCATGCTCGCGGCCATGGCCCTGGTGCCCATTCCTTTCATCGTTTCCCTTCGTGACCTGTGGATCACGCCCCCGGGAGTCACCACGCCGTCCGAAGAGCTGCTCCACACGATCTGGCGCCCCGGAATGCGCCTGGTCACCGACATCACCTACCAGCCCGTCAAGGCCGACGAGATTCCTGTCGGAGGCCTGGTCAACGTGGTCCCCGCCGACCTTCCTCTGGTGGAAGAGGAGGACCACAACCTCAATGCCCGCGCCAAAGCCGCCGCCATCGTCATCCGCATGACTCCCGAGGAGATTCAGTCGCAGCAAGGCGAAGGATGGGACTACGAGGGCATCTTGTGTTTCTCCAAGATCTGCACCCATGTGGGTTGCCCCATATCGTTGTACCAGCAGCGCACTCACGAGTTGCTGTGCCCCTGCCACCAGTCGACGTTCAACCTGGCGGACTCGGCCAATGTGGTCTTCGGCCCGGCGGCGCGGCGGATGCCTCAGTTGCCCATCACCGTGGACGACGAGGGGTACTTGGTCGCCGTGAGTGACTTCCAAGAACCTGTCGGACCGAGCTTCTGGGAGTTGAAGGATTACTCATGAGCACGTCGGAACTGACTCCACCGGAACTGACCGGGATCGAGAAGAAGGGCGCCGCAGCCGCGACCTTCGTGGATGAGCGCGTCGGGAGCAACGGATGGTTGCGCCGCAACCTCAACAAGGTCTTCCCCGATCACTGGTCGTTCATGTTGGGTGAGGTCGCCCTCTACTCGTTCATCGTTGTTCTCCTTTCAGGCGTCTATCTGACTCTGTTCTTCAAGCCGAGCATGGTGGAGGTCATCTACGACGGCCCGTACATCCCGCTCAAGGGCGTCAAGATGTCGGAGGCCTACGACTCCGCACTCGGCATCTCCTTCGAGATCCGCGGTGGGCTGCTCATGCGCCAGATTCACCACTGGGCGGCGCTGTTCTTCATGACCGCCATCGCGGTTCACATGTTCCGCGTGTTCTTCACCGGAGCTTTCCGCAAGCCCCGCGAACTCAACTGGATGATCGGTGTTGGCCTCGCGATGACCGCCCTGATGGCCGGTTTCTCCGGCTACTCCCTCCCCGACGATCTGCTGTCGGGCACGGGCCTGCGCATCGCCGAGGGCATTGTCTTGTCCATCCCGGTTGTCGGGACTTGGGCGAGTTTCCTGCTGTTCGGCGGCGAGTTCCCAGGGACCGATTTCATCTCTCGCCTCTACGGCGTTCACATCCTGCTGATCCCGGGGATTCTCCTCGCACTCATCACCGTTCACCTCATGCTCGTGTGGGTGCAAAAGCACACGCAGTTCCCCGGCCCGGCCCGCACGAACAACAACGTGGTCGGCTACCCCCTGATGCCGATCTACATGGCCAAGGCGGGAGGGTTCTTCTTCTTGGTCTTCGGCATCATCGTGATCATCTCGGGCCTCGTGCAGTTGAACCCGATCTGGCTCTTCGGCCCCTACACGCCCGATCAGGTCTCGGCCGGCACCCAGCCCGACTGGTACATCGGCTGGCTGGATGGCGCCCTACGCGTCATGCCCAACTGGGAGATTCAGGCCTTCGGTTACACCCTCAGCCTGAACGTCCTGACCCCGGCGCTGATCATCCCGGGCCTGATCACAGTTGCGTTGATGGCCTACCCGTTCCTCGAACGCTGGGCCACCGGCGACAAGCGCGAGCATCACCTGCTCGACCGGCCACGCGACAATCCGACGCGCACCGGTCTGGGCGTCATGGCCATCACCTTCTACGTCCTGCTGTGGATCGGTGGAGGCAACGACATCATCGCGGTCGGATTCGACCTGTCCATCAACTCGATCATCTGGTTCCTACGCATCTCGCTGATCGTGCTTCCGCCGATCGCGTTCCTGATCACCAAACGCATCTGCCTGTCGTTGCAGCGCCGCGATCGCGACAAACTCCTGCACGGCCGTGAGACCGGACAGATCCTGCGCCTTCCCCACGGTGAGTTCATCGAGATCCATGCGCCGTTGAACGACAACGAACGCGCCAAGATCATGGCCAAGCCCGAGGTCAAGCCGGTGGCCGCACCGCCCGAAACCGACAGTGCCGGAGTTCGCAATCCGAAGTTGAAGAGCGATCGGCGCCGGTCGAAGTTGTCGCAGTTCCTGTTCGGGGACACCGTCGCCAAACCTTCTGCCGCGGAGATCGAGCACGCGGACGAGCACCTGGCCGAACAGGTGGCCGTGACCGCACCGGTCATCCAGGAGGACAACGAGCTCGAGATCGCCCACGACGGTTCAGTGCTGCATCATCCGGGCCGTCCGATCAGCAACCGACCGGACTCCCAGCAGAAGAGCTGAGTCGCGATGCCCGAAGCGCCGGTGGTCCTGGTCACCGGAGCAACCAGTGGGATCGGACTGGCGTGTGTCAAGCGCTTTCGAGCCGACGGTGCGGTTGTCGTCGCCACCGGCATCGAGGATAACCCGCGCGAGATACAGCCCACCGGGGCGGATTACCTGCATTGTGATGTGTCCGACTCGGACAGTGTCGCCGCGACCATCCAGACGGTCGTTGCCCGCCACGGTCGAATCGATGTGCTGATCAACTCCGCCGGCATTGCCGAGCAGCGACCCTTCCTGGAGATGACAGCGCAGCAGTTCGACCGAACCATCGCGGTGAACCTCAGGGGCTCATTCCTG
>WBZT01000047.1_pt2 | contig 68761 bp, 50 predicted proteins | sample 5204241 | NCBI WGS metagenome assembly WBZT01 (sample SAMN12344358, study PRJNA552823) | activated sludge metagenome | biome: Activated sludge suspended growth; feature: Nitrification reactor; material: Wastewater; isolation source: activated sludge from nitrification reactor of wastewater... | reverse complement strand
CGTTCCATTCTTTTCATCTGATATTGGATCGTATGATTATTACTCCATCATGCATTATAAACCGTTTAATTTTTCAAAAAATGGAGAGCAAACCATAGTAAAACTCAATGATCCTCAGGATCAGGAAAACAAAGCCGATAATCAGCATCAAAAAAATCAAAACAACCAACAAGAATCTGAACGCAACGGCACGCAACAAGAGAAACCTATGAGTCAACAAGAGGAAACAGATAACAAGTCAGGGCTTAAAAAACAAGAAGCGGAGCAAATTCTAAAAATGATCGATGCAAAAGACAAAAAAATAAAAGAAAAACTACAAAATGTTCGAAAAAAGAGCTCAAATAAGGACAAGGATTGGTAGTTATTTAAAACATTTCTTTGGATAACCTGTTCTAAAAAAAATAAATATAATGTATGAGAAAATCTTATCTATCCATTTTAACCATAATATTGCTGAATTCACTATCCGCTCAGGATAAAAGCTTTACAATGACCACTTCTATGGATACCATCCTGCTTGGAAATTATATCGAAGTGACCTTCACAATTGAAAACATTCAGGGTAAATTTGTAGAGCCAAATTTTAATGGGATGGAACTCATTTCAGGTCCCAATACATTTACTTCAACAGCTATTAAAAATGGCGAAGTCAAGAGCAAATCAACCTACAGCTATATTCTTAAACCGGAACAAGTTGGCATTTATCTGATCGAGTCATCGAAATTGGAAACAAAAGAAGGTGTATTGAAAACAGAGGAGAAGAAAATTGTAGTTCAAGACAATCCGGATAAGATTATACAAACTCCAGCGCAAAATAATGAATCGCCTTACGATATTCTTGTCAAACCGGGTCAATCAAAACCTGTTAGCAAAAAGAAGATCATCAAACTTTAATGAGGTATTTTTTTCTCGTTTGCTGTATTCATTTCTATTGTGTTCAACTACCTGCTCAGGTTAGTTTTGAGGCAAGTTGCGATACCCGGCAATGTCTGACCGGAAGCTCTTTTAATGTTGAATTCAGACTGAACAATGCGGAAGGAACTGGATTTCAGGCTCCGGATTTTGGAGGATTGATGGTCGTAGGTGGTCCGAGCAGATCCATGTCTACAACCATTATCAACGGGAGAATGAGCTCATCCATAGGTTATGTTTATACCTTGATGGGTACCAGACCAGGTAAATACACCATCGGTCAGGCTAAAATCAATGTATCCGGAAAAATACTAAAGTCCGGACCTTTGGAAATAGTTATTGTGAAAGGCGCTTCTGCTTCAAAATCCGAAAAGGGATCACAAAGTAAGGCTGAAGTTTTTATAAGAATAAGTACCAACAAGGATGAATATTTCCTTGGTCAACAGATCATTCTGACGACCAAATTATACACACAAGTAAATATAGATAACATTGAATCAGTAAAAAGTAAGCTTCCTGACAAATGTGAAGTCGAATATATTTCTACAGAAGAGCCGGTTGTCAAAGAGGTTTTAAATGGAAAAGAATATAGCACCAAAATCCTAAGCAGGGAATCTATTTTTCCATTGTCTGCTGGTAAATTGACATTCCCTTCAAGAACTTATCGCGTGATCATTTCTAATCCTGATCCATGGGGATTTTCTATGAAAAGTATGTTTTTCAACACCGCCCAGGTACTGGAATCCAATGCATTGGAGCTACGTATAATGGAGTTGCCAAAACCGCTTCCTGAAAATTTTAGCGGAGCTGTTGGAAATTTTAGTTCCTCTTTTTCAAAGGTAAATCCAGTGTATTCACTCAGCGATGCCATCAGTATTCAATTGAGTATTGAGGGAGATGGGAATTTTAATCATATCGACCCTAAAATAAATCTTAAAGATAGTCTGTTTGAATTGTTGCAACCAGGGACATCAACCGCATCAAAAATTTCAGAGGATCCCTTAATTAAAAAAACACAAAGTTTTGAATTTTTATTATCACCGAAGGCAACAGGTAGCGTTAGTTATTTTCCATCTTTTTGTTATTTTGACCCTATTAAGAAGATCTATGTGCAGCAAAACGATACGTTGGAATTTAAAATTGTTGAATCTGCAAAATTAGATTTAGATAAAGGAAAGAAGACTTTACAACCCATAATTCATGATGCGCATTCCGGATTAAGATTAAGCAATTTTTTTAGCTGGCTCATCTTATTTTTTCCAATGGTTTTATTACTATATGCACAAGTATTTTCAGAAAAGAATGTAAATTCATCCGGTTCATCCTCCTGGTTCAGAAAAATACTTTATTTCAATAAGCCTAAAGAAGTATTAACTGTAGAAATGAATTCAGATGATTTGATCATCAGAAAATCTAAAATTCTCTTTCCGGATGCATCCCAAATTGAAAATCTGTATCAGCTAAAAAATTTTTTAGCTGAAAAACAAAAGACGCATTCTAAAGCAAAAATTCTTTTGAACTTTTTGAATGAAATTGAATTTTCTAGTTTTAATCCATCCGTTTCTCAGGATAATATAAAAAATGTGAAACAACAAATTATCAGTCTATAAATAAATTCATCTCAGCGCTTTGATAATTTATCCTCATGTTGTAATAATTTTCCTTAACTGATTTTAATACCTATCCAGGAGCCAATCAAGTAAGTTACAGCTGCTGCAGAAAGACCAAATAGAATTTGTCTTCCACCGGAGTACCAGACATTTTTTCCGGTAAACAAGGTAATGGAAGCTCCAATAATAAATAGTCCGACAATACTTAAAGCTACAGATGCGATGATGGCCGATTGTCCTGTTATAAAAAAGAATGGAAATACCGGAATAATTGCACCCACGGCAAACATTCCAAATGATGAAAGTGCAGCTTCCATCGCCGATCCTTTTAATTCCTCGGTATTGATTCCAAGTTCTTCTTTAACCAACACCTCATGGGCATGTTCCTTATCTGCAATAATCTCTTTAGCCATGCGCAGTGCATCTTCTTCCTTAATACCCTTTGTCATATAGATTAAAGCCAACTCTTTTTCTTCTCCTTCGGGATTATTTTCTAATTCTTCCATTTCCAATTCCATTTGATTCTCATAAAGTTCCTGCGAACTTTTAACAGAAATCCATTCTCCCATTGCCATGGATAAGGCACCGGCAAGTAAACCAGCAATACCGGTAAGCAGAACTTCATGTCTTCCACCGGTTGCTCCGGCAACCCCCATGACCAAACTAAAATTGGAAATTAATCCATCATTTCCGCCCAATACAGCAGCTCGTAAGGCATTGCCACCAATTGAACGATGACCTTTTTCAAATCTCGCAATGTTGGTTTGATTACTTCGATCTTCATTGTTGATAATGTTTTCCAAAATTTTTACATGGGCTGTGTCGGATAATGATACTTTGGAATTCATTTTTTTTCTGGCTTGCAACGCGGAAGTAGAAAGACTTTTTTCGGTGTCAAGCAACACTCCAATGATGTATTCATATCCAAATACTTTTCCAATAAGCTCCAGGGTTCGGGCTCTCCAGGAGGGTCCGGGAAATGGTAGCTGATGTAATTGATGATTATTTATAAACGCTATGGCATGAGATTTTTCAATTTCGCTCATCTGTTGAAATACTTTTGCAATAACAGGATCTAGTTCATGTTTTGACAATAGAGCGTAGAGGTAACTTGCATCAACTTCTGTCTGTATACTTTTAAGAATATTTTTCATTCAATATTTATTTATTTTTCAAAGATTCGGATCCTTTCGCAAGGTAAGAATCAATTTTTTTACCTAATACAAAGACAGCCGGTATATCTTTTACAAAGTCTATATTGGTTTTTTTCCATTGCTGAATTTTTTTGGTCATTGTTTTCTGATGGGCAGTTCCAAGTCCAATGCTTAGTGACAAAAAAAGTTCGGAAGGAAGGACACTTATTGCAATTTCAAGCATTTGATGATTGCGGTAAGTCGTTTCCATCCAAATATGTGCGGTTAAATGGTGTTGAGATGTTTTTCCAAGTTTGATCAGAGCCTCACGAAGAGACTCCTTGTTTCTTGGAAAATAGCCATGAAAACAAAAATCCTGACCATTCAAACCGGAAGACATAAGTGCCATAAGCATAGAATTTGGTCCGGGATAAGGAATGACCCTTATATTTTTAGAATGAGCTTCTAAAACAAGCAAACTGCCGGGGTCTGCAATACAAGGCATTCCGGCTTCAGAAAGGAGTCCAACATCATTTCCAGAATTTATTTTATCCCATACCCATTCTAAATCTTCGGAGCTGATTTCTTTTTGAATTTCTCTGACCTCAAGATCTGACTGACGCTGAGGGTGTTGAATGGCTTTTAAAAAAGATCTGGCTGTTTTAGATCTTTCAACCAAAAAAAAACCTACCTGTTGAACATTACTGATCACTACTTGACCCAATTGATCGATTCCTCCATCGGACAATGGAACCGGAAAAAGATGAATACTCCCTATTTTCATATTTAAAATAGGGTAAATCTAAGCCAATCTCGTATTTTCTAGAGGATTGCTTCATTAAAAGACCGCTCTATGTTCTAACTTCGCCCTCCTTATGATGACTCAGGACAAGGGATATACGATCAAAATTGAGCAATTTGAAGGACCATTCGACCTTCTGCTTTTTTTTATAGAAAGAGATGAATTGGATATTCACGATATACCAATTGCGAAGATTACAGATGACTTTTTGGAATATGTAAGACACATCGAATCACTCAATCTTGATCTCGCCAGTGAGTTTATTTTAGTTGCTGCAACCTTAATTCGAATTAAAGCTAAAATGCTCATTCCAAGGAAGGAGCTGGATGAAAACAATCAAGAGATTGATCCAAGAAAGGAATTGGTTCACAAACTTCTGGAATATAAAGCGGTTAAAGAAGTTATCAATGAATTGTCAGAAATGGAAGATGATCAGTCATTCCGTCTGACGAGAGGAAACCTTCAAAAAGAATTTGAACTTCTTTCTCAAAAAGCGCTGGTGGATGCAGAGTGGGAGACATTGAATCTTTTTAACTTGATGAAAGTTTTTCAGAAAATAACTGAGAAACTGGACAGACCTAAAGAAGTCATACACCAAATTTTTGATTACAAATATGAGATTGCAGATCAGCAAAACATTATATTATCTAAGTTTAAATCTTCCGGTCAAAAAGTTGAATTTTCAACAATATTTGAAGACTGTGAAAACAGAATACACGCCATTGTGACTTTTCTCGCAATGCTTGATTTAATCAATCTGCAAAAATTAAAATTAATTCAAGGTTCTGAAATTAATTCATTCTACCTGGAAGAATTAGAAGAGGAAAAAACGGAATCAACTGTTCCAAAAGCATCTCCATCCGAAGAAGAAGAATAGCGAACAGATTCAATACTTATCGATCATATGATCTTAACTCAGGATTGTTGAGAATGAGCCTTCATCCATTCGTAAAAGAATATTCCTGCAGACACAGACACATTTAAAGAAGATATATTTCCATGCTGCGGAATTTTAGCAAACACATCGATGAGGACTTTTACGTCTCTGCTCATGCCATCTCCTTCAGCTCCAAAAACAAAGACGAGCGCTTGTTTCATATCCGTTTCCGCCAAGGTACTCTGAGCCTTTTCATCAGCCCCAACAATTCGAAATCCTCTTCTCCTGAGTTCTTTAATCGTATGAACCAGATTGGTTTCTTTGCAAACCGGAATCCTTAATAATGCACCGGAAGAGCTTTTGATAGCATCTTGGTTGACCGGCGCTGAATTTTTTACGCCAATGATAATTCCACTGATTCCAAAAACTTCTGCTGAACGAACGATGGCTCCAAAATTTCGAACATCGGTTACACCATCTAACATCACAAAACATGGCGTTTTACCATCTTCAAAAACCTTATCCGCCAGATCGCAGGCATTGTAAAAATCAATAGGACTGATCAATGCCAGGACTCCCTGATGCTGACCTTTGTACAATTTATCTAATTTAAATTTAGGAGTTGTCAATACAGAAATCTTATAATTCCTGCATAATTTAATCAATTCGTGTAGGGTCTCTTTTTCAAGATTTTCGTTCAAATACACTTTTTGAATTTGTGTTCCCGCAGCAATTGCCTCCTTCAATGCGTTCTTACCTATAATCCATTCTGATTTTTCTGACATAGTTGTAATTCAAAACTCTTAACTTTGACCAATTTAATTTAAATAAAATGAAAATTTACTTACATAATTATTTGATTATCACTTGTTTGTGCATTAGCCTGTCTGCTTTTGGGCAGCGACAAACCTCCCTCGACAAAGCCCTTCGATATCTTGAAAATCATCAACAATCTTATGGAATTGAATCGAGAGATATTCAGGATATGCTGGTTTCTGATCGCTATCGGGATGAGCATAATGGCGTAGAGCACATTTATTTTCAACAGTCGTACAAAGGTATTCCAATTTATAATGCCATTACTTCTATTCATATTTCGGAACAAGGAGAGATTATTGAATCACCTGTAAGATTTATCAGCGAAGTAAGTAAAAAAGTTAATTCAACCAAAGCCAGGTTGACTGCCCTGGAAGCACTCAAATCCTCATTGGTACATTATAATGTTGAAAATGCTTTATTGCCTACCGAATTAAGCAGATCTTCAGACAATAAGACACTCTTTGAAAAGACTAACTTTACTTATAGCGATATTCCGGTAAAATTATGCTACGTGCTATCCAATGATCAAAAACTTCATTTGGCATGGGATCTGAATCTCGAATTGGTAGGAAGGGATGATTACTGGAGTGTACGTGTGGATGCCAACAACGGCGCTATTCTTCATGAACAAAATTTAAACGTAAAATGTAGCTTTGACAAGCCTTCTGAAAAGGATTGTTTGCCGGCACACAGCCAGACATTCCATCCGGTTAAAGAATCACTGATTCAACAAAATTGCACTACGAATGGAGCCCCAGTGTATAATGTTATTCCACTCCCAATTGAAAGTCCTATACATGGATCCAGGCAGTTGGTAACCAATCCGGCAGATCCTATTGCATCTAAATTTGGATGGCACACTACAAAAAGCGATGGATCTGCAGAATATACTTCAACAAGAGGAAACAACGTACATGCGTATCTTGATAGAAATGGGGACAATACGCCGGATCTGGAATTAGCAGATGGTGGCGCAAGTTTGAATTTTAATTTTCCTTTTGATCAGAGCCTGGAGCCGGTAGGATATACCAAAGCCGCTATGACCAACTTATTTTATATCTGCAATATGATGCATGATATTACCTATGGATTTGGTTTTAATGAAGCCGCAGGAAACTTTCAAACCAATACCTATGGAAAGGGAGGAGTATCTGACAGAGTTAATGCAGAAGCCCAGGATGGATCTGGTGTAAACAATGCCAACTTTTCTACTCCGGTAGATGGTTCACCTGGAAGAATGCAAATGTATCAGTGGACGGCGTCGCTAAGTGAAGTAAATGTTGACGCTCCGGTAGGCATTGCAGGTAATATTTCAGCAACAAGAGGCGCATTCGGAGTCGCACCAACGACCACTCCAATAACCGCCCAAGTGGTTTGGTCTGATGATGGCTCAAGTGAGGCGCGACTAGGATGCAAGGATTCCCAAAAATCAAGTAAACTTTCCGGAAAAATTGTACTGATTGACAGGGGTACCTGTGAATTTGGTAGCAAAGCCTATTATGCACAAAAGGCTGGTGCCGTAGCAGTAATCATCTGTGGATTCGACGAGCAAAATGTCTCTATGGCAGCGGGAGCAGATGGCGGAAAGGTAACTATACCAACGTATTATATTCGAGCCTCTGTTTGTGCTAAATTGAAGGATGCAGTAAATGCGGGTACCTGCACCATAACAATCGTCCAACCCATGGATAGTAATGCAGGTCCGGATAGTTTGGATGGAGATTTTGACAACGGTATCGTTGCACATGAATATGGACATGGTATATCAAATAGATTAACCGGAGGACCAGCTAATGCAGGATGTCTTGGCAATATAGACAATATGGGAGAAGGTTGGAGTGATTTCTTTGCCTTGATTATTACAGCAAAACAAGGTGCAAAAGGAAAGGATATTAGAGGAATTGGGAACTATGCACTTTCAAGCCCCGCTGATGGCGCAGGAATACGCAGAAGACCTTATACCACGGATATGAATGTCAATGAATTTACTTATAAAGACGCTGGTACCGAAACACACGATATTGGTGAAGTATGGGCTGCCATGCTTTGGGATTTGTATTGGGCTATGGCTGATAAATATGGTTATGATCCAAGTTTCTCTAATCGCAATGCCGGAAACAATAAAGCTATTCAATTGGTAATGGATGGTATGAAATTACAACCCTGCTCACCCGGTTTTGTTGATGGTAGAAATGCAATCCTTCAGGCTGATAGATTAAATTTTAATGGTGAAAATCAATGTTTGATTTGGGAGGTTTTTGCACGGAGAGGACTTGGTTTCAATGCCAGTCAGGGCAATTCAAATCTTGCAGGTGATGAAAAAGAAGATTTTACGACCTACCCCATCTGTGCAAACACAACTTCTATTGCCAAAACCGCTAGTCCTCTTGTAAAAGCCGGAGCAGAGATTAACTATACACTAAAAGTTAGCAATTTAAGAGCTTCCAGTATTTCCAATGTGGTCATCACCGATCATATTCCTGTTGGATGTACCTACGTCAGTGGATCCGCCAGCTTAGCACCAACCAATATTGATGCAACAACGATAACATGGAATATATCAAAAATGGATTCTGTCGAGACGCGAACCATTACTTATAAATTGAAAACGGATGCCGGTAAGTTTAGTAATACACTTTGGATTGATGATCTCGAAAGCCCAACGACAGAAGACAATTATAACGTTGAAGTCAATAAAGGAAACATATTCTGGTTCTATAATCCGGACGTTGGAGTGAATGATTCTCATGCTTATCAGATCGCTGCGGATGGAACTGCTTCATCAGATGCTTTTATAGAAAATATCAAAGAAATTCCTTTGCCTGATCAAGACGTTGCATTGTTGTTTTTTCATAAATACAATACTCAGAATAATATTGATGGAGGCTTTTTACAAATAACCGATAACAGCAAACAATCCTATTCTTTGATCGATCCAAAAGATTTTGCAATCAATGGATATACCGGAGTCATTGATTATAATGCCATCGCTATTCCCAAAAATAAAGGCTTTACAGGTTTGACCACAGATTTTATTCCAACCGTTCTTGATTTGAATAAATTTAAAGGTAAAAAGATAAATGTTAGATTCAGATTTGGAAATGATGATAATACCATTCCAACAAATGGTCTATATGCAGGATGGACCATTGACAATCTGGAAGTAATCAACCCGGTCTTTTATAATGCAGAAGTATGTGTAACAACCTCTCTTGGTGAAAATAATTGTACTACCGTAGCAGGAAAAGGAACGCTGGTAGATTCTAAGAAAGTGGTTGGTATAGATCATGCTACAGAAAGAAAAGATTGGAGCCTACAACCAAATCCAGCCAAAGAAAGATTTATTATCCATATTCCTGACAATTCAGCTGTTGAGCAAATTAATATTTTAGGATTAAATGGTCAATTGATCCAACAGTTGGATGTAAATGATGATACAAAATCTATTCTGGTAAGAAGTGAGGGCTTTCCGAAAGGAATTATAATGGTTCAGCTTATTACAAAAGAAGGGGTTCAGACTAAAAAATTAATGATTCATTAAAATTATCCGACAATGGTCATTAGAATTTTTTCTAATGACCATCGCTATTGAAAATCAATACTATTTTACCTTCTGATAATATTGATTTTCAATAGCACAAAAAAAAATGCTGTACATACAATGTACAGCATTTTTTTTATCCTTTACTTTTTGAATCTTCAGGTGTATTTAAAATATTTTTTGCTGGAATTATTTTATTTTTTTACCAGCATACAGATCAAGTATTTTTTGATTAAACAGCAAGTTGTATTTACTAATGACAAGTGAATTTTCAGCGGCAGCGAATGCATTTTGTGAAGAAATGAGTTCAAAACTATTTGCAGTCCCTATTTCAAATTTTTTCTGAGTATTTTCTGTGACAAGTTTGGAAGCTTCAAAAGATTTGCGCGCAGCTTCAAATTCTTTAGCAGATGCTCTGACATTTTGAACGGCTTGGACGACTTTTAATTTTAGATTGTCTTTTTGTGATTCCAGATTAAGTTTAGCCTGTTCTGTTTGAATTTTAGCTCTACGAATGCTAGTCCTGGTATTAAAATGATTGAATATAGGGATGCTTGCCGAAACGCCAAAATTATATCCAAGAAAGCGATCAAACTGATCTGAGAAGGAAATGACTTTTGATTTTGTCGCATAGGGAACATCATAAATTATATCAATAGCCGTTCCGCTTACCCTTGCATTTATGGTATCTGATTGAATACCAAATTCTGTCGGAATCCTGGCCGCATCGGAGTATCTTGAATTGATATTTGCGAACAAGCCTATGGAGGGATAATATCCTGATCTTGCGATTTTTTCTTGCAACCTGGACGATAAAATTCGAAATTCTGCGGCCTTTATGACAGCTTGATTGCCTAAGGCCAGATCATATAGCTCATCCGGTGTATACGTTTCGTTGATTTGATTTCGAAATGCAGACTCATCTGATTTTTCAATACTCAAATTGGATTTTGTATCCACGCGCAACAATTGCTTTAATTGCAATAAGGCCTGTTCTAAAGCATTTTCAGCATTAATGACTACCTGATCAGCTTTTAAGGTCTGTGCCTGTAATTCAAGTGCATCTGCAGAAGCTCTGGAACCGATCTCTACCATTTTTTCAAGATTCTTGAGTTGCAAGCTAACGGTTTGATAATTTTTTTTTGCCGATTCAAGTCTCTCTTCCGTCAAAAGAACATTTAGATACATTGCAGCTATTTGCAAGCTTAAATCATTGATAGATTGTTCGTAATCCTTCTTTACTGCTTCCGCAAATTTCTTTTGGTATTTTATCGTATTTTGTATAAGTCTTCCTTGGAATATAGGAATATTGGAACTCAAACCATAATTTCCAAATAAGATATCCTGTGTTACAAAACCATTGGTCGTAGGATCGATATTTCTACCAATGCTGAGACCATAATTCACATTCGCATTGAGACTGGGTAGTTGGTGTAATCTGGCGTCGGTAATATTTAATTGTTGATTCTCAAGAATTAATTCTGATTGTTTAATCATCAAATTATTTTCTATACCAACTTGTATGCATTTTTCCAAATTCCAGGATTGAGTCAAAGCTGGTTGAAGTATAAATAATACTAAGGTGCTACTGAAGAACAAATTTTTAAGCATATATCTACTGTTAAGATCTTAATTTCTGTTTGAATTGATGTTTGCCGCTAAACACAACTGGTCAAAACGTCCTCCGAATGGCCTGTAGTAGCAAAGAATGTGGTAGTCATTTTCTGTTTCGTACCAATCTCCATCAATTTCAGCCATGCTAATATTTCGATTCTCATCAAGCGTGGCATATCCATAATCAACCCAGGCATTTTTGGTGTAAATGGAAGCAGTATAGGCATGTTCTACGGGGTCATATTTCATTTTAAACTCTTCTTTGAGTTTCCAATCGCTGATCAGTCCATAGACATAAACATCATTCTCAAGTTTTTCTTTGCATTCCAGTTTAAAATGTAAATAGAAATATTCACTCCTTGTTCTGGCTACATCAATAGGAACATCGGAGGAAGTATAAACCATTTTTCCATTATAGTCAAAGGTGAAAATATAGTTTTTATATTTTCTAAAAATATCAGGTTTAATATAACAATGAAATTCGCCTTTCTTTTCGTCCCAATATTGCACCGCTAATCCTTTTCTTTGTATGGATCGTACATCAACGCCACGAAATTCTTTTCCTCCAGGAAAAAGAATTTCATCTGTTCTGGTATATCGCAAGATGTTTCCGGCAAAAAAAAGAGGTTCATGTAATATTTTCTTCGTTAGGTGATTACCATTTTGAATTACTTCAAGTTGAATCTCCTGAGAAGGATTAAATACATTCAGATTTCCGGTATTAATTAATATATTTAAGGATTGATAAGTTCGAATATACCTCGAGTCAACGGGTTGAACAAAATTCGCTGTGGCTGTAAATATTGGATTGACAACATAGATTTTTTTTGTTAGATAAATGTGTGATTCCTGATCATAAATTATCAGGAGATAATTTCCGGATTGACGAAATTTAAGTTGAGGCGGCAACAAATTCAATCTGTAATGTACGTAGCTAACATAGGTCGTAAATGAAGTTTGAAATTGATTAATCTCATTTTCATTTAATCCTTCAATTATTTCTAAAATATCAATCGGGGATTCTTTCCAATTTCTATCAAAGTATTTGAAGCTATAGTAAAGCCTTCTTGGAGATCCCTCCAGAAGATCGAATTCGAAATTCAGCGTCTCTTTCTGATTGATCAGAAAAATGGGGAATGCAACGGTATTAACCCCATCGTTGAAGTGAGCGGAATGAACCAGTGATTCATAAACACTATCCAGCGCTTCAATACTTCCAAGATTGGGTTGAGCATTGATCTTTATGAAGGGAAATAGAAAAAGGAAATAAATATAAGAAAAATATTTCATCGAAAGTATTTTGGGTAAGTAACAAAAATTAATTTAAAATAATTCATTTTTGATTTGCCAATTGTCCACAAGCTGCATCAATATCTTTTCCTCGGCTTCTTCTTAACGTAATCATTACGCCCTGAGATCTTATTAATTTGGCAAAAGCATTTACCCTATCCTCACCAGACTTCTGATATTCAATTCCCGGAATGGAATTATATTCAATGATATTGACCATTACAGGAAAATGACTACAGAGTTTAATAAGATTTTTAGCATCCAAAGCGGTGTCATTATAGTGCTCGAAAGCTATATATTCGAAACTAATTTTGTTGCCGGTAATTTTGTGATAATATTTTAAAGCATCCATTAAGGAATGCAAATTATTGGATTCGTTAATAGGCATCATATCTTTTCGTTTTTCATCATTCGCCGCATGAAGCGAAAGCGCAAGATTAACTTTTATATCCTCATCAGCAAGTTTTTTAATCATCTTAGCAATGCCTGCGGTAGAAATAGTTATCCTCTTGGCAGACAGATGGGGTCCATCTTCTGCAGTTAATCTTTGAATGGAGTGTACGACATTTTTATAATTCAAGAGGGGTTCACCCATGCCCATGTATACGATGTTGCTAATTTTGTGTTGGTATATTTCCAGACATTTTTTTTGTACTTCTATGTATTGATCAAAAATTTCTGAGGCCGTAAGTTGGCGAAGAAGACCCATTCTTCCGGTAGCGCAAAAGCTGCAAGTTAGACTACAGCCTGCCTGGGAGGATACACAAACAGTATATCTGTTGTCTTCATCGACAGGGATGAGGACCGATTCTATTTTATGTCCGTCATGTAACTTAAATCTGAATTTGACCGTTCCATCATGGCTAATCTGAATCTTTTCTGTTTGAAGGGTAGGAATATAAAATTGTTCTTCAAGTAGTTGACGGTGTGATTTGCTTAAATTGCTCATCTCCTCAAAGCTTCTGACAGCATGCTTCCACAGCCAATCTTTTACCTGTCTGCTTCTATAATTCTCTAATTGAAGGGAGCTTAATTTTTCGAACAACTGTTGATCACTTAAAGAAAGAATATCTGTTTTGTTTTCCATTCGGTAAAGATCAGTTGTCAAATAATAATGAGCTTAAACGCAACAAAAATATACTTAAGCTTATTAATTACCATGCCTTAACAAACATTTAAATAGTCATGAAGTTTATTGCTTTTCAAGTTCTTGCAGGATGCCTGGGTTTGTTATCCTGTGCAAGTTATAAGCCGAAAACTGCTTTTGACAACAGTAAGGTCAAAGGGGTTACCGACTATAACAATTCTTATTACTGGGCTAGCCTCCCTTTCAAAAATGATCCGGCGGACCTTGTTCCAGCTGGACTGGATAATGATCACATTCCGGAGCAAACAGATGTTTTTTTTATTCATCCTACCAGTTACTTTGGAGACAAAAATCACCGTGCTTGGAATGCCGATCTGAATGATGCCAAAGTAAACAAAGTTACCGATGAGGGTTCAATGAAATACCAGGCCAGCATTTTCAATAATGATGCAAGAGTCTTTGCACCGCGATACAGACAGGCACATTATTATTCTTTTTTTACCAAGGATAAAGTTTCAGCGCAGAAAGCATACGATCTGGCTTATGAGGATGTTTATCAGGCCTTTTTGCATTATTATGATCACTGGAATGAAGGCAGACCAATTATTATTGCAGGACATAGCCAAGGTGCATTGCTTGCCATTCGATTGTTGAAAGAAGTTTTCGACAATAAAGAAATGCGAAACAAATTAGTCGTTGCTTATATCATAGGCTACCCCGTTCCTGTTGGAACATTTGAATATTTAAAGGTTTGCAAGGAGGAACATGAAACTTCTTGCATTTGTAGCTGGAGAACCTACAAAAAATCAACAAACCCCAAATGGTTGATTGTTGAAAAACCGGTCATGATTACCAATCCATTAAGTTGGCGAACAGATTCAATTTTGGTTGATAAATCAAAAAACAGGGGGATGGTAATTGATTTTGACAAAGGAGTCTCCAGGCCGGCAGTATCTGCACAAATTCACAAAAACATACTTTGGAGCAGTAAGCCTAAATTCAGAGGTAGTTTTTTATGGTGGAGCAGGAATTACCATAAGGGAGATTTCAATCTTTATTACGTAAATATTCGCGAAAACGCAAGAACCAGAATTCGATCGCACTACAAATAAATATTTTTCATTGATATACCTGAACAGACATTTCAGATCTCTTAGTTTTTTATTGAACCAATTTCAGCCGGTCATTAGGGTAATTCTGTAGCCTCCCATTATAAAACATATTTAGTTCGGGTATCTAATTGTTAATTCCAATCTCAAGAACTAAATTAGTTATGAAAACGTTAACTTAAAGATATAACAGTCAAAATACAATAAAAAAGCCCACGACCACCCATCGAAACGGGTAACGCAGGCCCTCTAATCGGAAAATTAGGCCGCAAAAGTAAAGCTTTTTACATTGTGCTGCGATTGTTTTTAATTTTATTTATTTCACAATTAAAAACAAAATTTATGTATAAGACATTTATTTTTAAAAAAATCCTAAAGTTTTTCTATTTAGGTACTATTACTTTAAGTCTGGCAATTATTTCATTAATTTACTTTAATTCCGTAAGTCTTAATGCACAGTGCTTAATGGGTTCTTCTGCAAATGCACCTTGCCTCAAGTCAAATTGTACAATTGGAGACAAGAAGTGTTTAAAGTTAAAAATTCATTATATTAACAATGCAAGTAACGGAACACCTTCAAATGCACCTGCAGATAACTTTTTCGCCGATTTTTTGTCAAAATTGAATAGCTACTTTCAAGCCGGAAATATTGAGTTCAAATTCGATGGTGAATGTATTCATCGGGTAAATATGCCAGGTAAGGATCGTAGTACTCTTAACTCTGACTTAATTGAAGATTCAAATGGAGAAAAAGTAGAAAACACTGCCTTTAATTACAAGAGAGGTTTTATTAATGCGTATGTATATCAGGTTAATGGTGGAGGAGGCTATGCATGGGGTCAATTTGATCCCAAAAATGAATTTCTTCAAGCTGAATTAGACCCTAAAGTATTCGCACACGAACTGGGTCATACATTATCTCTTTATCACACACGGGCAAATCAGAATTATTTAAATTCAGCAACTTGGGAGTGTAAAGGAGGTAACTCTGGTACTTTAGGTGATTTTATACCAGACACCGATGCAGATCCATATACTATGGATTTAGATGGAGATGGGAGCCAAGATCAAACGAAATGGTTTCTAAATTGTGGTACAAGGAGTCAGATTAACAATTACGCCGATGCCTGCGGTAACAATACTCTTCTTTGGAATCCGCCCATAACTAACATAATGGGGATTGATGAAGCAAGAAGTTGCTGGAATCATTTTACAACTTGCCAATTCTCAGCTATGCATTGCGAAATTGAAAATAATTTGGAGAACTACCTGAGACTAATTGTGTCCCGAATCTGGATCCTTTGTGTACAAGCATAATTATAAATTCACCAACAACGTGGACAAATCAAACCATTGTTATGTGCGCCGGACAAAGAATTACGATCACAAAAAATGGAATATTGACACTAATTAATACCAGAATTACAAAATATCAGGAAAATACAACTTGTCCCCAATTGTCTGGCAATTGGGACGGAATTTACATTGAACCAGCTGCCTATGGTTCGACTCAGTACCCGGGAGGTCCTTCTGGTCCAATTGGAGGAAAACTGAATGTAACTCAAACATCAATTATTGAATTCTCAGACAATGGAATTCAGGCCACCGGATCACATAATGGAATAGTTATTAGTAATATTAAGATGGAGAATAACGGTATGGCTATTTACTCCAAAGGGTCTGGTGGACTAGTTGCTTCAGGTAGTGTAAGCATTACATCAAGTGAAATTACTTCATCTGAATTTTCTAAACCAGTGTTAATAAGGATGGATGGGAGCAATCTCTCCATTCAATCTGGTTCAACTATTACGAATTTGGGAGCAGATTCAATTACAGGAATTAAAAGTTATAATGGAAGGTTAACCGTCAGGAATTCAACAGTAAAAGACTTTGGAGTTGGAATTGATAAGGAATTGAATGGTGGAGTTGGAATAGGGTTTGTGCTGGATGGTAATCATATTCTTGGAAATTTAACTTCTGTCAGAAACACTTCTTCGGGAGTTACTGCAACAAAGAATTTCTTTCAGGGACGAATTCAACAATTTGGTAAAGCATACGGAAGATGGTTTGCAAATAATTTTAAAAAGGAAGTCAGACTTGACAATCCTTCACTTAGCTATACTTTTACAGAAAATCTGTTTGATAGTTCCAGTATTCAATTTAGTAAGAATCAGAGTCTTACTGATGCGAGATGTAATATTTGGAGAAAAACAGGTACAGCTTGTGATGGAAGAGCGACTTCAATTAAGCCAAGCTGGGGAAGTCAACCGACCTCATCAGGGAATAAACATGATGGATCAGAGCCTTATATGGGGGTAGATCAGTCTAATCCAATTACCCATTATCATTTTGCAACTGTTCCAATGACAATATTTACTTATGGTGGTCAATTTACTGGAGACGATGCTAATCAACAAAATCCTGATTGTTTATTTAACCTATTTCCAACAGAATTTACTGGGGGCGGTGGTAATTCAGACGGTGAATACAACAATGATAATAACAATCAGTTATGGTTGAATCTTACACAACAATTAAGTAATCTTGAAACTCAAGCAGGGAATGCAACAGGACAGGCACTAAAATATTTAATTGAACAAATTGCAGATGTCAAAGTAGCTATTGGCCAAACAGTATTAAATGCTCTCCAGAATATTGATCCAATAGAATCCGCAACAAGCTACAATCTTTGGGTTAGTCGAGCAGATAATATCGTTACTCAACAGATTACAATGATCAGTTTATGGAATTCATCAGAATTATCTGGTTTGTATAGCTATATTAATGGCTTAAATCTTAGTGGAGATGACAATGTGGATAGAGGGAACTTTCTCAGCGGACTTAATGCTTTAATTACTTTCCAATCCCAAGCTAAGAATTTAAGTCAGCTAATAGAAGAGGACTTAGATATATTAATCGACATTGCATCCTCATCTTTTGGTTCATATACAGCTCTACTTCGCGCCTGGCTTAATATCAATTATGATGTCCGTATTGATCCACCTACCCAATTAAATTCTTATTCACGAAAATATCCAAGATCAAATTTAAGTGGAACATCTGATATTGTCCTAATTCCAAACCCTACTTCAGACTGTATAGAAATAGTTTGGAAGGGAACTGAACCAGAAGTTAAAATTGTAATTACTGATTTAACTGGTAAGCTGCGATTTTCTTCAAGGGTAATAAAAAACAACCCTATTTGCCTTAAAGATCTACTTGGCAATGGAATTTTCATCATGCAAATCACATCAAGTTATTCATCTTCATTTTTTGAAACAAAGAAACTCTTAATTGAATAAATAAAATACTTTGTTGGGGCGCATCAATACGTCCCAACATTTTTATATTTTACCAAATGAAAAAAATAAAGTTATTGTTTGTAATTATCATAGTAGCACGAGTAAGCTTAGCACAAGATCGCAAATTCATTAATTTAATTCCTGACATAGGGGCTGTAAAAGGGCAATGTGTATTTGGATCTATAGAATGTGATTCACAATATATTTATATAATCGGCGATGAAGTCGTTTCTGAAGATTCTGACGGACGCAATAAGAAAGTCAATCCACATCTTGCAAAATTTGATTATAAGGGTAATCTCATTCATTCTAAATTAATAATAGAAGATGATTTTTCAAAACCATATGTACGACAGAATTATCCATTCTTTAAAAGAAATGATTCTATATATTATTATAATATGTACAACTGGGATGATACAACACATCAGTATCTTAAGAACTATATTGTCGCTATAAATATGCGATCCGGGAAGATCATAAAAAAAGTTAAAGTTGATCAGCCTGTTGAAGGTGATATCATATTTGTAACAAATGCAGAAATGGATCCGGAATCAAAAGATTTAGTTTATGTTTTCCGACATGTATATTCCATTCAATACACTACTGACAACTATATATATACATACAATGACAGTCTAGAACAATTGTCAAGAATTAAGGTAAAGAATATTCAGAGACCAATAACAATTAGATATGTTACATTTAGAGAAGGATTCTATCATCTCATTGGAGATGAGTTAGAATTTATAAAAAATAAACTGACAAACAAAGGATGGCTTATCTATCTTAAGGTGGATACTTTAGGAAATATAGTTCGAGAGAATAAACTTATAGAACCGGGTAATGTAAATACAAACGGTGGATTCACTTACACGATCGCAAGTGATGGAAGTGATGGATTCTATATAGTTACTAATGATTGGGTGCTTACTAATGATATTGATCCCTGGAAAGGTATTCCATACGTCTATTATGTATCTTCCGAGCTAGATACTGTATATTGGAGGACTAGATTTCAAGATTCTTTGATTATGCAGGGGCAGAATTCGTCTAATATTAATTGTATGACTAAAACAAAAGACAATTCTAGTTTAGTTACTTGTGGTTCTCTTAATACACCACCATATAATGAACCAGATTATGGATGGATATTTAAATGTTCATTAAAGGGAGATAGTCTTTGGACCAGAAAACTTCAGCCTCTAGGTTGGGATAGTGCCAGAGCATGGTGGATTAGAATGGAGAGCATAAGAGCTACTCCATATAATACGCTGGTAGCTTGTGGTAGAGTTTCGGATCAAAATGATAGAATGATAAAGGGTTGGTTGTTGCATTTGGATTCTGCAGGATGCCTTATTCCAGGTTGCGATAAAGTTGTAGATAATAAAGACATTCACTCTGGTGTAGAAAAAGCTTTTGCCATATATCCAAATCCAACTGTATCAAACCGTTTGTATTTCCTCTCACGAATAAGTGATCAATCAAAATTTAAGATTGAACTAGCTGACTTATCTGGCAGAGTGCTACATACATCTCAATTTAATCCTCTCCAGGGGACGCAATATATCATGGAATTGCCAAGCGAACTTGATAATGGTGAATATATACTAAAGATTCAAGGGAAGAAGTTTCAACAAACTGAGAAAATTGTTATATTAAGGTAAAGAGTTTAATATGATCTTTAAGCCATTTAGCAATAACGGTATAGTCATTTGGAAGTATAAATAAAAAGAAACTGGAATTAACATAGTATTGACGATCATGCCACCAAAAACTTACTTTTTCAAGATTGGCATAAAGGTTTATCATCTTTCACTCTTGGCTTCATTCAAGTGGTGGCACGTCGTCAATACTTCAACATTAATTCGAACAGATTGGGTCTTCTTAAAATTTTCAATTTTAAGTCTTTGAAGTTATTAAGAGGCGAATGCATTGCTAGTTCTGCTGGTCCTTTTCCAAGTAAATAAGATCCTTTGACTAATAATAATTAACGAAGCTATCCCAGAAGACAGTGCTGAATAATTTCTGTGATAGTTGAGCATGATAGCTTGTTTGATCAAAGGAATTCGCGCCAATTAAAAAAAATTATTTTGATCAAAAGTCTGCCATTGGGAAGTAAATGGTAATTTGTCGCAACAAACGAAAATCTTACTATGCGGATAAGGGAAATAAACACTATGCGGGGACCAAATTATTGGTCCATCAGAAGACATAAGTTAATCGTGATGGTTCTGGATTTGGAAGAAATGGAAGGCCGTCCGACCAATACCATACCAGGTTTTCTGGAAAGAATGTCAGCCCTTCTTCCCGGAATGTATGAGCATCGATGTTCTGTAGGCAGTCCGGGTGGGTTTTTTCAACGGGTGACGGAAGGAACATGGATGGGGCATGTGATTGAACATATTGCTCTAGAGATCCAGAGCCTGGCGGGTATGGAAGTTGGATTTGGCAGAACCAGAACCTATGGCGAAGAAGGAGTTTATCATGTAGTATTTGATTATATTGAAGAAAAAGTTGGCCAATATGCCGCTCGCGCCTCGGTGCGTATTGCCGAAGCACTGATCGATGGAAAAGCTTATAATCTGGATGAAGATATTCAGGAAATGAGAGAGTTAAGGGAAGCCAACCGCCTTGGACCCAGTACAGGTTCCATCATTGAAGAAGCAGAGGCCAGGGGAATTCCATGGATTAGGTTAAATAAGTATAGTTTGTGTCAATTGGGATATGGGCGTAATCAAAAAAGAGTCCAGGCAACAGTAACCAGTCAAACCTCAAGTATAGGCGTTGAAATCGCAGGAGATAAAGAAGACACCAAATATTTGCTTCAGCAGGCAGAAATACCGGTTCCAAGAGGTGAAATAGTCCGTACTCAGTCTGGTTTAGAAGATGCGATCAGGTCACTTAAGTATCCATTGGTAATTAAACCAATCAATGGAAATCATGGTCGTGGGGTTACCACCAATATTGAAAATTTGGATCAGGCTTTAGCAGCTTTTGAGAATGCCAAAAAAATTTCCAATTCTGTCATAGTGGAACAGTATATAACAGGAGATGATTACAGAATATTGGTGATCAATTACCGTATGGTTGCTGCTGCCAAAAGATTGGCCGCGCAAGTAACGGGTGATGGAAGATCTACAGTGCAGGAACTGGTTCATCGCGTAAATGCTGACCCAAGGAGGGGATTTGGTCATGAAAAAGTACTGACAAGCATTAATATCGATTCTATTACACATAAACAGCTGGAAAGCCAGAATATGACCTTGGATTCTATACCAGCGAATGGTGAGATCGTCATCCTGAAGGACACGGCCAATCTTTCTACAGGAGGGACTTCTGTAGATGTAACCGATATGGTGCATCCATCCATTGTATTTATGGCAGAGCGCATATCCAGAGTGGTAGGGTTAGATATCTGCGGAATAGATTTTATTACTAAAGATATCAGCAAACCTGTAAACGAATGTCGCGGAGCTGTAATCGAAGTGAATGCAGGGCCTGGATTCAGAATGCATCTGGCTCCGGCTGATGGTCTTCCGAGAAATGTTGCCGCTCCGGTTATAGATATGCTTTATCCTCTTGGTGCCCCTTCGAGAATCCCTATTGTCGCAGTTACCGGTACCAATGGAAAAACGACGACAACAAGACTCATGGCGCATCTCGCCAAATTAATGGGTTATACCGTTGGCTATACAACAACGGATGGCATCTACATTCAAAATCACCTTATGATGTCCGGGGATTGTTCCGGACCGGGTAGTGCAGAATTCGTACTTAAGGACCCCACGGTGAATTTTGCCGTATTGGAGACCGCGAGGGGCGGTATACTCAGAGCTGGCCTGGGATTCAAAAACTGTGATATTGCCATTGTAACCAACATTGCTCCGGATCACTTAGGATTAAAGGGTATTCATACCATTGAACAGCTGTCTAAGGTCAAAGCAGTTGTCGTTGAATCTGTTCTGCCAGATGGATATGCCATTTTAAACGCAGATGACGATTTAGTCTATGCGATGAGGGATAATTTAAAGTGCAAAATCGCGCTATTCTCTATGGATGAAAGCAATCAAAGAATTATTCGTCATATGAGATCGGGAGGCCTTTCTGCGATTTATGAAAATGGGTTTATCACCATATGTAAGGGAGAATGGAAAATGAGGGTTGCAAAGGCTGTAAACGTTCCGCTAACCTATGGCGGTAAGGCAAGTTTTATGATTCAAAATGTTCTTCCGGTAGCTCTGGCTGGCTATCTGAGAGGCTTTGAATTACAGGATATCAGTAGCGCTCTGGAGAGTTTTATCCCGTCACCGGCACAAACACCGGGTAGACTTAATTTATTCAATTTCAAAGATTTTGATGTGTTGTTGGATTATGCTCATAATCCGGCCGGGTTGAATGCATTAAAAAAGTTGACAGACAAAATGGATGGAAATCCCAAAGTGGGAATCATTGCAGGAATTGGAGATCGTCGAAAGGAAGATAATGAAGAAATAGGATATGTTGCCTCAACGATGTTTGATGAAATCATTATTAGACAGGATAAAAATCTGAGGGGAAGGACGGAAGGTGAAATTATAGAGATGCTAAAAACAGGTATCTTAAAGCATGACCCGAATAAGAAGATTAGTCTGTTTCATACGGAGAAAGAAGCCATTCGCTCAGCGATCGAGCATGCGAGCAAGGGTTCTTTGATTGTCATCTGCAGTGATGTAGTACCCGATGCGCTGGAACAGGTACAGAAATATAAGGAAGAGGAGGTCAAAAAGCTGTACGAATTTACCAAGGCGGATATACCTAATCAATAAAATAGGCTCATTCGTCAAATAAAAAAGTCCATTATTATACATTATATATTTAAAATATATATAACTTTATAATAATTAATTAATTATAATTGTTTATTTTTGCAATATAAATTATTTTTGTATATATGAAATAAATATGGTTTTGCGACAAAAAAATTAGAATTCAGTGAGGTATTTATTTTATAATTTTGTCGCCGAATATTGAAATTAAACCAGCATTATTCCCATTTTATAAAGTTAAATCAACTTCCATGAATTACAGAAAAATATTATCCATTTTCCTAGGATTAGGCTTGGCAATTATGCAATCCTGTGGACCAGAAACGGAGAAGGTGCCTACTGAATCCAATCAGGTTAGTTCATTCGACAACCAAGTTCTTGTTGACTGGAATGAATTATTTCTTAGAATAGACAAAGATGCTTTAGGGTTTAGACCGGCTCCGGGACCAAGAGCATTAGCATATATCAATTGGGCTACATACGAAGCCTGTGTTCCAGGTATGCCGGAATACAATTCATTAAAAAACCATCCATCCTTTGTTGAGGCAAATATTCCTGATTTTGACAGCAAACAAAAGATGTACTGGCCAGAAGTTGTCAATGAAGTTCAGGCGTATCTGATGGCTAAAATGTTTGAAAAAGTTGATTTTTTCAAATCCGATAAAGGAGCTCACCTCACCAACGTAGAGGCTCAGCAACTGATTGAAAACCTTAAATTGAGCAAAGAGAGAGATTTTCTCACCAAAATAAATACGGTAACATTTACCAATTCTAAAGCCTGGGGTGAAGAAGTTGCACGTGCAGTATGGACCTGGTCAACCACCGATAAATATGGACACGAAGCCTATCTTAATGTGTTGAACAATGATCCTGGAAAGGCAATTTATTACGACTGGAGAAAATATAGTCTGGATGCCAATGGAAACAGAATTCCGGGAAAATGGGCACCTACCAACGATAATCCGGATGGTGGAATGTTTCCTTTTGCGGGAAGTATGAGAACATTTGCGACCACAGAGTCTCAAAAAATATGTAAACCTCCATTCGCTTACAGCGACAAACCGGGTTCAAGATGGTATATTGAGAACGAAGAAGTTTTCAATCGAGCATTTACCAACTTATCATTCGAAGAAGAGTATCTAGGTCAGTTTTGGAGTGACGATTTGTTTGGTTTGACATTTTCTCCTCCTTCCAGGTTATTGGCCTGTCTCGACCAATTGCTGGTTCAGGACAACTCCAAGTTGGATAAAGCTATTTATGCTTCAGCGATGTTAGGCCTTTGTCTTAATGATTTTGCGGTTGCATGTTGGAATTCCAAATTTTATTACAATGTTGAAAGACCGGAGCATTTTATCAAAGAGGTAATGAATCATCCGGAATATGAACCACCTCTGAATCATCCATATACAGGTGTAAAAGGAGTAACACCAGCTTTTCCTGCTTATCCATCTGGTCACTCAACCTTTGGAGGTGGAGGATTCTATGCTTTGGCTCAGGTATTTGGTAACAATACCAGATTTACCGACCGATGCCATGAATATAGAACTGAATTCTACGGAGGTGCGAAAACATTTAATACCCTTTCTGAAGCTGGAACCGAAGATGCATTGTCCAGAATACCTCTGGGCGTTCACATTCGTCAGGATTGCGTTGAAGGTATTAGATTTGGAATTGAAATCGCAGGACGCGTAGCATCCCTTCCTTGGAAAAAATAAATAAACGTTTTTAGAAATATGCAAATGGCCTATACCTCAGCTCAATGGTTTATAGGCCATTTGGTTTTTTATGGGATTCGTAATTTTAGATATTACTTTTATTTGTAAAGTGCAATCTAAGTGATTAAACAAGATATAAAATTTAGACAAACTAATCAAATTCAACAACTTATATATTAAAAATAGAATTTTAGAAATTTTTGACTTTAAATATTAAAATACTTAATACTCTTTTTTGTAATTTTGAACTTACAATTCAGGGTTCAAGCAAAATATAAAACAATGAAAAAAGGCATTTTAGGCATATTAATCTGTTCGGTATTATATTTCCTTTCCTGTAAAGTGGACAACCCGATTACCACAGATCTGGATGTAAAATTGGAAAAAATAATTAAAGAACACAGTGAGGATGGAACGCTCAACAGCTATATCATGCCACAAAGTAATGAATATAGCCGTTTACCAAATCAGGATCCAAACAACCCGGTAACATTTGAAAAAGCAACTTTAGGTAAGATGCTTTTCTTTGAAACGGGTTTAGCCAAAGATGCAAAGAAGCCCGTTTCTTTAAATACCTACTCTTGCAGTTCATGTCATATCGTCGAAAAAAGTTTTACGGCTGGAAGGGTTCAGGGAATTGCGGATGGAGCGATTGGGTTTGGACATAGTGGTGAAGCCAGAAGAATTAACCCAACGTATGTTGGTTCAGAGGTAGATGCGCAAGGCGCAAGACCACTTCCTACGATTAACCTTACCTATGTTAGAAATGCCCTTTGGAGTGGCGCTTTCGGAGCACATGGCATGAATAAAGGTACGGAGAATGCCTGGGGTGTAGCGGACTCTCTAACTGCCATCAATAATCTGGGTATGGAAGGTCTTGAATCAAACAATACACGGGCACTATTTGTACACAGGCAAGCCGTCACCAAAGAATTAATGGAAGAACTTGGCCTGAAAAAATTATTTGATAAAGCTTTTCCGAACATTCCTGAAGATCAACGATATACCAAGCAAACTGCTAGTAATGCTATAGCGGCTTATTTCAGAACCATTCTTACGAATCAGGCACCCTTTCAAAGGTGGCTAAAAGGGGACAAGGAGGCATTAACAGAACCTCAAAAGAGAGGTGCCGAGTTATTCTTCGGCAAAGCGGGATGTATCAATTGCCACAATAGCCCATCGTTTAACAATCAGCGATTTGCAGCTATTGGCGTTCTCAACCTTTATCAAAATAAAGTTGAAGTCTTCCGAACCGATGTAAATGATCTGAGAAACAAAGGAAGAGGTGGATTTACTCTTAGAGATGCAGATCTTTATAAGTTCAAGGTTCCTCAATTGTATAATTTAAAGGGAATAGGATTCTATTTCCATGGTGCCAGTAAAAACACTTTAGCTGAAGTAATCGACTATTTCGATAAGGCGATCCCGGAGAATCCTTTAGTTCCCAGAGAAAGAATCGATCCCCAATTCAAACCGCTTGGATTGACCAATGCAGAAAAAAGCGATTTGTTGGACTTTCTGGAAAATGGTCTCTACGACGATAATCTAGTAAGATATAAACCTGATTTTATTATGTCTGGTTTTTGTTTTCCAAATAATGATCCCGAAGCTAAAAAACAAATGGGCTGCAATTAATAGCAGTAATTCAATAAGATAATCCCTGAAGACCAGTACTTTTGTACTGGTCTTTATATTTTAGCTTATGTTACGAATATATATATTTATTTTTTTCCTGATAAGCCTTTCTACAATGGCTTGTAAGGAAAGTGCGCCCAAATACAAAGAGAATATTCTCAAGTATGAAAATGGAACAACAAAAAGAAAATTTTATACAGACAAGGATGGTCAAATTCAGGATACGATGTGGGATTATTACAGTTCCGGTGAATTGAGTAAGATCAGATTATTTTTAAATAATAAGCAAACCGGTAGAAACACCTACTACCTAAAAGAAGGCCCTTTGTACGAAGTACAGAACTACATCGACGGAAAAATGGAAGGTGTCGATAGCGTATTTTATCCAAGCGGTAAACTCAAGTTACTCGCTGAGTTTAAAAATGGAATGAAAAATGGTTACTTCAAAGTATTTAGAGAAGATGGTAGTTTGGAAAAATACCATGAATACAGAAATGATAGTTTGATTATAATGAGAGATTCTCTCGGCATCGAAACAAAATAACAGTTCCAATAAATAAAAATCTTCCTTTCAAAACATTTTCAAAAGGAAGATTAATGTTGAATGCTTTAATTATTTAGATCGCCAACCACCAATAACGGCGCCGATTACAATAAAAATAAATAACGTGTAGGATCCATCTATCATGGACAAACTTGTTGGGTTACCAGCAAATCTATTGCCGGTATAAATTCTAAAAAAGTTAATAATTCCAACCACAGCACCTACCGTTGCACCAGACTGAAAAGTAAATGAACCGGATCTGTTCACCAACCAATTCATCAGATAGGCATAAACTACCAAGGATATGGTGTTGACGATCATTGGTAGATTGGTCATGGGGATGGCAGTTCCATTTTTCATAGCAACGCCATCTACCATAGTTATACCATTACCGGCCATCCATTGATGGGTGAAAAGCACACCATACCATAAATAGCCTAAACCCATGCATAAGATAATGGAGATGATAAGTGCCAACCAATTTGTTTTTGTTTCCATACGTTGATTTTAAGTTTGATAAAAAATTATTGTTTGATGATTTTAATCATTTGTTTGCGATCTGAATGCATACTGCTCAAATACAAAAAATAAGTTCCCGGAGTAAGTTGATTGGTTGGAATGGATGAATCTTCTGTTGATCGTATCGTATTACGCAGTATAAGTTTACCTGAAACATTATACAGCTCATAAGATAGAGGTTTAAAATCTGATGATGCTAATTGTGAAATATTGATTTCATCCATACAAGGATTAGGGAATAAGCTGATTTCTTCAAGTTTCCAATCATTGGTATGAACAGCTTTATGCAATTTCAAAATTTTGCCATAATGAGTACAGACAAAAGCATCCTGTTCACCGACATAGTCCACAGAATAGAAGTGTTCATTGGCCAATGGAGTTGTCATAGCCTTCCATGTTTGACCACGATCTTCAGTAAATAAAATCGTTCCATTAAAACCACAAACCAAACCATGATTATCATCCAAAAAATCAAGATCCAATAAAGCTTCCTCAGTAGGAGAATTTAGTCTTTCCCAATGTTCACCACCATCACTTGTTCTATAGATTCTGCCAATATCAGCACAAGCAAATCCATCTAAATTATTGGTGAATTGGATACTTCTAATCCAGTCAGCAGGAGCCTTATATGGAAAATTTTGAACCGGAAACCATGAATCTCCGCCATTATCGGTTCGAAGCAATATATTGGATCCCGAGGCAAACCCAATACCATTATTGGTAAAGGTGACATCATATAGTAAATTATTAATTCCGGTTGGAATATTTTCCCAGACCGTTCCACCATTGGTTGTTTTTAATATTGTACCATTCGAACCAACGGCAAATCCAATTTTTCTACTTTGAAAATATAGTCCCCACAATTGTTCTTTAGTTTCAGTCTGCAATTTGTTCCAGTTAAGTCCTCCGTCCAATGATCTCAAAATAATACCATCGTTGCCGCTCATATAAACCAGTGAATCCTCTACAAAAAAAATGTCCATAAAGCGCATTCCGGTAAAACCTGAACTGACATCTGTCCAATTCTGTCCACCATTGGTTGTTCTGTGAATATTTTTGGTAGAACCATTGTATAGTGAGCCAACGGTCAATCCAAATTGTGAATTTCGGAATTTAATTTTTTGTAAAGTTTGCTCCGGACTGAACTTATACAGAATATCCCAATCCTGACCAATGATAAAAATCGGGAGTAAGTGTAGGAAGAGTGCTATAATGTATTTCATGTCATACCATTTTAATCCAACAAGGACGAAAATAGTTAAAATCTGACTCAAACACTAAAATGAAAAATATTCTTTGAAGGTAGTTAATCAAAAAAGGATTGGAATACAAGCTAAATGTTCAATAAAAAAGACCAGCTAATATGCTTCAATAGATTTTTAAAAAAACAGCCAGAGCAGATTGATGGAAAGGTAAACTACTTACTTTGAAATCTAAAAAATGCTGAAAATGTTAGCCCAGTTTCTGTTTAACTTCAGTGATTTCGTAAGCTTCAATGAAGTCTCCGACCTTTATGTCGTTGAAATTCTTAACATTGACGCCACATTCCATATTTTTGGAAACTTCTTTGGCATCGTCTTTAAATCGTTTGAGTGAAGATAATTCACCTACAACGCCTTCTTTATTGGGATAGATGACAATACCATCCCGAATAACGCGAACATTATTGGTTCTGGAAACTTTTCCATCCACGACCATACAGCCAGCGATGGAACCAACTTTTGATACTTTGAATATCTCTCGCACTTCGAGTTGACCAACGACCTTTTCTTCTTTGGTAGGTTCGAGCATTCCTTCCATAGCAAGTTTGACTTCTTCTATGGCTTCATAAATAATAGAGTAGGATTTGATTTCTACGCCTTCTTTTTCAGCAAGGGCTCTGGCGGAAGGAGAAGGACGAACCTGGAATCCAATAATAATAGCATCCGAAGCAGATGCCAATAAAACATCGGATTCAATAATCTGACCCACGGCTTTATGAATAACGCTGACCTTTATTTTTTCAACAGACAATTTGATTAAACTATCCGATAAGGCTTCCACAGAACCATCCATATCCCCTTTGACGATTAACCTCAATTCTTTGAAGTTACCAAGAACCAATCTTCTTCCAATTTCGTCTAATGAAATACGTTTGGATGCACGTGCAGCCTGTTCGCGGGAGATTTGAGCTTTTTTAGAAGCAATTAAGCGCGCTTCAGACTCTTCTTCCATGACCTTAAATTTCTCTCCTGCACTGGGTGCACCGGTTAGACCCAATACCATCACCGGAACAGAAGGACCAGCTGACTTTAATTTTTGGCCACGCTCATTAAACATCGCTTTGACTTTACCGCTATACTCACCGGCAAGGATTACATCGCCAACATTCATTGTTCCATTCTGGACAAGCATTTTGGTAACATATCCTCTTCCTTTATCCAGCGATGCTTCAATGATAGTTCCGGAAGCTTCTCGGTTTGGGTTGGCTTTTAAATCCAGAACTTCGGCTTCGAGTTGAATTTTTTCAAGCAATTCATCAATTCCCAGACCGGTCTTGGCAGAAATTTCTTGAGAGGAGTATTTACCACCCCAGGAATCCACCAGAATGTTCATCTGGGAAAGTTCATTTTTTATTCTTTCAGGATCAGCGCCGTTTTTATCTACTTTATTGATCGCGAAGACCATGGGAACATTGGCTGCCTGAGCATGTGAAATGGCTTCCTTGGTCTGTGGCATGATGCGATCATCAGCCGCGACAATTATAATGGCGACATCGGTAAGTTTTGCGCCCCTTGCACGCATCGCAGTAAAAGCTTCGTGTCCCGGAGTGTCCAGAAAGGTTATTTTTTTACCATTCTGAAGATTGACTTCATAAGCTCCAATGTGCTGGGTAATACCTCCGGCTTCACCGGAAACCACATTGGCGGAACGGATATAATCCAGTAAGGAGGTTTTACCATGATCAACATGTCCCATCACTGTAACGATAGGCGCGCGAGGCACCATATCCTTTGGATCATCTTCGATAATATCTTCCTCTTCAACATCTTCTTCTGCTGAAATAAATTCTATCTTTTTATGGAACTCGTCAGCCAAAATTTCAATGACTTCAGCATCCAATCGTTGATTAATGGAAACAATTATTCCCATATTCATACAGGTCGTAATGACATCTGTAACCGGAACATCCATCAAACTTGCAATTTCTGAAACGGTAACAAATTCAGATAATTGAATGACATCTGTAATTTGATTGGCTTCAGCAATTTCAGCTCTTTCGCGCATTTCATCGCGCTTATCTCGTCTGATTTTTTGTCTTTTATTTTTGCCCCCGATTTGTAGGCGGGCCATGGTTGCTTTAATTTTCTCCTCGACCTCCTTCTGAGAAACAACTTTTACCTCATCATTGGTTCTTTGTTGTCCTCCTCTGGCTCCTCCTCGGTTGCCATCTCTTATGTCGGTAACGGTCACCGATTTTCGCTTACGTTTCCTCTTATTAGGATCGGAGGATCCTGCCTGAGAAGGATTTTGCGGACGAGCAGTTTGATTTGAAGGATTTGATCTGACTTGTCTTGGAGGCTCTTCTTTTTTCTTCGGTGCCTCTTTAAATTTATCTGTATCTATTTTACCAAGAATCTTAAGACCTTTTAGGGTTGGAGCCTCAATTCGGGTTAATTCTGTTTCAGTAGAAGCTACTTCTTCAACTTCTTTTACAATTGGCTTTTCTTCAACCTGAGTTGGTGCCTCTTCTTCCAAATTTATTTTTCCAACAACCTTTAATTTAGGTTTATCAGATTCTTTAAGTTTGGCTTTGATAATTTCTTTAGGTTCTTCTATTGGAATCTCTGCTTCTTTTGTTTCAGCTACAGGCGCTGGTGTAGCAGGTGGTCCAAAGAGATTGACTTCAATTTTTGGTTTTTCTTTAACAACAGGAGGGGCAACTTTTGGTATCATTGCATCTGCCTGTTCCTTCTCAAGAATAGAGGATTGAAACTCCTTAAGAAGTTCAGTGTACATCTCTTCTGTGACTTTTGCCGTAGGTTTTTCATCAATACTAAAACCTTTCTTCTGCAAGTGATCCACAATGGTGTGGAGCCCTACATTGAACTCTTTGGCAACTTTAATCAATAATCCTCCTGGCATGAAATTTTTTTACTCTAAAATATTTTTTTATTGCATCATAATACTTTGCAATTAATCTTCTAATTCTTTATTCAGAATCTCCATTACTTCTAAAATGGTTTCTTCTTCCAAATCCGTCCTTCTGACAAGTTCCTCCACACTAAGATTCAAGACAGATCTTGCTGAATCACAACCAATGTTTTTCAAGGCATCGATTATCCAGCCTTCTATTTCATCTGCGAATTCATCTAAATCCACATCATCAAGTTCACCATCATTGGAATCTCTGTAAACATCGATCTCATAACCGGTAAGTCTGGAAGCCAGTTTAATATTGGCACCACCTCTTCCGATAGCTAAAGAAAGTTGATCCGCCTTTAGGTAGACACTTGCCTTCTTATTGGCTTCGTCAATTTCAATGCTATTGACTTTTGCCGGGGTTAAAGATCTTTGAATATAAAGCGTGATGTTATTGGTATAATTGACGATATCAATATTTTCATTTCGTAGTTCCCTGACAATACCATGAATTCTGGAACCTTTCATTCCGACACATGCACCTACAGGATCTATTCTGTCGTCAAATGATTCTACAGCAACTTTGGCACGTTCACCCGGAAGGCGCACAATTTTTTTGATAACGATAAGTCCATCTTCTATCTCCGGAACTTCCTGTTCCATTAACCTTTGGAGAAAAGAAGGATCTGTTCTACTTAAAGAAATGACTGGTGTGCCATTTCTCAGTTCTACTTTTTTAATTACAGAACGAACGATATCGCCTTTACGAAAATGATCTGCTTTGATCATTTCAGTTCTGGGCAACAACAGTTCACTGTTGGTGGCATCATCCATGATAAGCAACTCGCGTTTTAAGACTTGATTCACTTCACCAATGACCAGTTCACCTTCACGATCTGAATATTTTTTAAAGACGTCTTCTTTTTCAAGTTCCATAATTCTGGAAACGAGTGTTTGACGAGCGGCCATAACGGCTCTACGTCCAAAGTCTTCCAGGCTAAGTTGTTCATAACATTCCAATCCAACTTCGTAATCCTGATCTATGACCTGTGCTTCAGAAACTGCAATTTCTTTGAGGTCATCGGTTACCTCGCCGTCCGGTACAATTTTTCGGACTCTCCACATTTCAAGATCACCTTTTTGGGTATTGACGATGATATCAAAGTTTTCATCAGATGTATATTTCTTTTTAATTAAAGAGCGAAATACATCTTCAAGAACCCTCATTAGCGTTGGGCGATCTATATTTTTACCTGCCTTGAACTCGGCAAATGATTCCACTAAGTTCATATCCTTGCGATAATTTTTGCTGACTTAATAATTGAGTATGGTATTTCTTTATGAATGATATCTACAATTTTTTTCTTGTTCTCTTTTCGCGTTTCTTCGTATTCCAGAACAACTTTATGCTCATCGGCCAATTTAATTTTACCTTCCCATCGTTCATTTTCCAAACTGGCGACTTCGAGATACCTACCGATATTTTTAATAAATTGTCTTGGATACAACAACGGTCTGGATAAACCAGCCGATGAAACTTCCAGAACATAATCCGGACCAAACCAGGCCTTCTCATCAAAGATTGCCTCCAGATAGCGACTGATTTGTTTACAGATGTCATAGGTAATACTTTTATCGCTGTCTAAAAACACGCGTATATTCTTACCAGACTGCTCTATACCAACCAAAAAACACTCCTGAAAGCCTTCTTCCGAGCATTTTTCGGTAACCAGATTATGAATTTCCTCTGTGTACACTAGTTGATTATTACAAACAAAAAAGGGAACTTTGATGTTCCCTTCTCGAAAATCAGTGCAAATATAGGTACTTTTAGCCATATTCTATGAAAATCAAAGAGCTTTTATACAAGGCATCACAAAAGGAAAATTTGACCGCAGAAGAGGGCCTGTTCCTTTTAGAGGAAGCTGCAACGCCAGACCTAATGATGGTTGCTAATGCGCTGAGATTCAATGCAGTACCAAAAAAAGACGTCACCTGGATCATTGACAGAAACTCAAATACCACCAACGTGTGTATAGCGAATTGCAAGTTTTGCAATTTTTATCGCCCTCCCGGACATATAGAATCATATATCACCACCCTGGAAGAATATAAGGTAAAAATAGAAGAAATGCTAAGCCTAGGAGGAGAACAGCTTCTGTTACAAGGGGGCCATCATCCTGATCTTGGCTTATCATTTTATGTTGACTTGTTTAGGGAACTCAAACATTTGTTTCCGCAGCTCAAACTTCATGCCCTGGGACCTCCTGAGATCGCTCATATCGCCAAATTGGAGAAAATGAGTCATTATGAGGTGCTTCAAAAGCTAATGGATGCCGGCCTGGATTCACTGCCAGGCGCCGGAGCCGAAATACTTAGCGACCGCGTAAGAAGACTGGTTTCCAAAGGTAAATGCGGTGCTCAGGAATGGCTGGATGTCATGAGAGCAGCGCATCAACTTCGATTGACGACTTCTGCTACAATGATGTTTGGACATGTTGAAACCCATTTGGAGAGAATGGAACATCTGGTCTCTATACGTCAGGTTCAATCTGAAAAACCTGCGGATGCCAAAGGATTTTTAGCTTTTATTCCCTGGCCTTTTCAGGACGAGGGTACCATGCTAAGAAGATTAAACCGGGCTCAGAATCACTGTACAGGTGATGAATATATCCGTATGATTGCTTTAAGCAGAATCATGCTTCCAAACATCATTCACATTCAGGCTTCCTGGTTAACAGTAGGAAAAAACACAGCACAAATTTGTCTACATTCGGGTGCAGATGATTTTGGAAGTATAATGATTGAAGAAAATGTCGTTTCTGCTGCAGGGGCACAACAACGATTCACAGCAAATGGAATCCAAAAAGCAATAGTAGAAGCAGGTTTCAGACCGCAACTTCGCAATCAGCAATACGAGTACATCGATATGCCAGTATCCATTCAACAACAAAATCTGCAACAGGCCAACATGATTGTGGATTGATTTTATTTATTATATAAACTACCTGCTAAAATTATATCTGTTATGCCTGATAAGGATTTTTATGATGAGATCGTAGAAAGTGCTGATTTTATAAAAGAGCGTTTCGAAACCATTCCGGAGACAGCGATCGTGTTGGGTACCGGCTTAAGTAAACTGGTAAACCGAATTGAAATAGTCAAAGAATTAAGTTACAAGCTAATTCCATATTTTGTGCCAACTACGGTTGAATCTCATCCCGGAAAATTAATTCTGGCTAAATGGAATTCGCGATGGATTATTATTTTATCCGGTAGGTTGCATTATTACGAAGGATACAGCCTTCAGGAAGTAAGTTTTCCTATAAGGGTTCTTAAAATACTGGGTATTAAAAATCTTTGGTTAACCAACGCATCTGGAACTGTCAACCCGGAATACCATTCAGGCGACCTGGTTTTTATTGAAGACCATATTAATTTTCATCCTGAAAATCCGCTTCGTGCAATAAATGACCCTAGACTGGGTTTGCGTTTTCCCGACATGACAGAAGTATATCATAGAGGAATGCTACATAAGGCGAAGGAAATCTGTGAGAAGCTAGACATTCCTTTTAAGAAGGCTGTTTATTTTGGCTTGCAGGGACCAAGTCTGGAAACGCCTGCAGAATATAGGATGATCAGATTACTTGGAGCTGATATCGTTGGTATGTCAACGGTGCCGGAAGCTATTGTTGCGCATCAATCTGAAATAAAAATTCTGGCAGCTTCGATTGTTTCTAATTCAACACCAGGTGTCGGACAATATGAGAAAACCACCATTGAATCTGTGATTCAAACCATTGAGCATTCTGCCGATAAATTGTTTGATGTCTTTGAAATGCTTCTTAATAACAGCGATACATTTTAATTCAAATCATTTTTCATACGGAATATAGACATTTTTTTTATTATACCAAAATAATGCAATGAATGATCTTTCCGTTGAAGTGTATTTGAAAGATTCGTTTCTTCTTCCGGAAATCTTTCATTCAAGCTCCCATCATCTTTAACAATCCCCCAAAGCAGTGGATTTCTTATTGGTTTATTTATGTATTATTTCCTTCATATTCAAAATAATTCATAGATATATCCCGATGGATGATGGACAGGTATTCAGCATTTGTAATACCGGTGATTAATTATTATAATTTTGAGTTTGCAATTACTTTTCCTTAAAGAATTTGATTTAGCATTTTATGAATGTGTCATCGAGTGAGAAACGCTATTAATATTCCGAATTTAGATCGATTCTGAATGTGACCAACCATCCAGATTTGAAGATCCAACGGCTTATGATTTTTGATTTTCAAGAATATTTTGGTTTCATGATTATTCATTCGATGTATAGATCTCCCGATATTTTAGCATGAGATGGTCGTTATCAAATTTTTTAATTTCACCATCAGCTTCATGAACCAATTGACTATGTAGTGAGGCATTGGATTGTAATTCCAAAATGGCATTGGACAACTCATCACCATTGTTGCAATTAATACTCCATCCTGCGTCTTGTATTATTTCTTCCAGTACAGTATTATGATGACTAATGATTGGTATTTGAGAGGCCATTGCTTCAACAGCCGGTATCCCAAATCCCTCTATAAGGCTGGGATAAATAAGACCAATACTTCCCTGATACAGACCTGGTAATTCTTCGTTTGGAATGGAATCCAAAAAGATAAAGTACTTTTCTAATTTGTAATTATGAATTGACTTTTTTAGGTTTGTGGACTCAGAACCTCTGCCGACAAATAAGAATGGAACTCTTGAAGACTCCGGAATTATTTTATATGCTTCAATGATAGACTGAAGATTCTTGCGTGGATTCATACTGGATACACAGATCCAGTAGAGTTCTGGTATGGCATATTTATTTTTTAATTTTGAAATTCTGTCGAAATTCCACTTTTCATAGAAAGCTTGGTTGCAATTTTGATAAACAACTTTTATCTTGGAATCAATGTGCTGATAAAATTTTAATAAACTGTTTTTTGTAAATTCACTAATGCAAATTATTTGATCTGCATGTACGATTGCATTTTCTAACTTTTTAGTATATATCATTCGATCAAGCCATTGATAATCTGATTTTCTTTCTAAAAAAATTAAATCGTGAATGGTTACAATTTTTTTAATGTTTTTTTTTGTTTTTTGAAAAGGAAGCTCAGCGCTCATTCCATGAAAAACGGAACGATTTGAAACAATGTCATATAAATTAAACGTTCGCTTGATACCCAGTGCGTTTGAATAAGTTTTTGTTTGAAATGGAAAAGTAGAATAAGTCGATTGAAATGCACTTTGGTGATCCCCAGGCTTAAGCAGAATCAGATTATTGTCCTGGTATCTTTTGGAATATTCATCCAACAACCATCTTGAATAATTACCCAGTCCGGTATTGTTATAAAATAATCTTTTGGCTTCAAAAAAAATATCCATAAACGCTTAAAGGTAAGGTATCTTCATAAAATAGAGTTTATTCATTAAAATTAATCTTCTGTAAAAAGGAAGGGTGTTGAAGAGAGCAATTAACTTAAATGACATAACTTTGAACCTTAAGTAATTTTATGTCAAGCAACTCGTTGAAATCACATTTTTATTTAGATCCTGAAGTTACCTATCTGAATTTTGGTTCCTTTGGATCCTGTCCAAAAGAAATATTTGAGGAGTACCAGAAATTTCAATTGGAACTTGAACGGGAGCCGGTTCAATTTATTACCAGAAAAGGAAACGAGTATCTCAAAAAATCGAGAGAAGCACTTTCCAATTTTGTACATTGTCATGTAGATGATATTGTCTTCACGATGAATCCTTCTTATGCGGTTAACATCATTGCAAAAAGCCTTCCGCTACAAGCCGGGGACGAAGTATTGGCAACAAATATAGAATATGGTGCCTGTGATAAAACATGGGCTTATTATTGTCATAAGAATAATGCAAAATATATACGGCAAAAAATTAGTCTGCCGGTTACAGATAATGATCAGATCGTACAAGAATTATTTATGGCTTGTACGGAGAGGACAAAGCTTATTTTTATCAGTCACATAACCAGTGCAACAGCCTTGAAGTTACCTGTTAAAGAAATCATACTTGAAGCACACCGACGGGGCATACGATGTTTTGTGGATGGTGCGCATGCACCTGGGCAAATTGATATTGATCTCAAGGACTTAGATGTGGATTTTTATACCGGTGCCTGTCATAAATGGATGATGACACCAAAGGGTTGTTCATTTCTCTATATTAAAAGAGAATACCAGGAAGAATTTGACCCATTAATCATTTCGTGGGGTTACCAAAGTATGTTTCCCGGGCATTCTAAGTTTCAAGATTTTCATACTGTCCAGGGTACAAGAGATTTTTCAGCATTTCTGACGGTTCCAAAATCCATTGAATTTATGAAAAAAAATAACTGGACGGAGGTAGCTGCACGTTGCAGAGCAATTGTTCAATCCAATGCCATTCGATTTTGCAATTTAATGGAAACTGATCCAATCAGTCCGATCAACGATACATTTCTGGTACAAATGTTCAGCATTCCGGTCCGGTGTAAGGACCCGGAAGCCTTATACGCACATTTGTTTTCTAATTACAAAATAGAAATACCGGTTATGCGCCAGGATGAAAAAGTTTATGTTCGGTACTCTATACAGGCTTATAACAGTCAGGATGACTTGAATAGATTGTACGATGCGCTTCAGGAAATAAAGGAGAAGGGTGTCTATATCAATAATTAATAGACGTTTATTATACTATCTTATTTTAAATTGGCCGAACTTAAATAATTAATACTCGCATGTTTAGTAAGTAATGGCTAACGGGATCAGTCATTGTAAATTTAGTGCGCCAATGAAGTAAATCTTACTTTTTGGCTTGTCCATATGTATTTATTTTTAGTGGTGATGCAGATTAGACAAAGTTAAATAAGAAGTAAGAGATTAATAAATAATAATTTTTTGATAAAGGTAATTGGAATGACTATCATTGCATCTTACGATATAAATTCCAGAAGGAATTCCATGAATATCCCATTGTTTTATTTCTTTTGGAAACTTATAAATATAGGTATCAATAAGTTTGCCTGAACATGAAAGTAATTCTAATTTACATTCTGTTTCATTTATAATATTAATAAATTTTGAAGCTGGGTTTGGGTAAATACTTAAATATTTTTTTTCTTCACCAACTTTTGTTGCTACAATACTTATAACTTCACCTACTTTATGATACGTAGGTGTAGTATTTACTGGAGCATTAAAATCAAAATAAATACCAGCAGAATTTTCAATAATTGTTTCAATAGGATTATTATATACTTGTTTAATTTTGAATGAAACAAGGCCATGTGAGAGCGGCGCATTGGTAAAACTATCTACCAAATTTATATTATTAAATTTGAATACTAATTGATTATTCGAATTTATCAACATTTCACAAGGGTGACTTGATACCACAGAGTGAATTGAATTCGGATCTAAGGATAAAGGCAATAAATCTTTAACTACTACGGTGAATGCGGTATCTGTTCCAGTATTTTGAAATCTGATTACATACTCGATTTCCGTATTTGGTTTAATCAAATTTGAGGGTCCAAAGCCTATTGGAAATCCTTCTTTCTCATTGGGATCAAATGAACCAACCACAACTTGACATTCTTCGTCAAAGGCAAATCCTTGATCAGATAATTGAAACATCATTGCAAATCCTGTAGAAAAAGTCCCATCTTTGGAACATGCTTCTATTGTCTTTGAAGGATAGTTGGGATTGGGATGATTGGCTTCTTGGCTTGCTTCAAGATGCCAGGTTGAACCATCTGCAGGAAGATTTATGGTTTTAATTTGGCCGACAGCTAGCTTAAAGCTCGAAGATTGATACAACATATCATCCTTGATGATTATATACTTACCAAGAGACTTCATATCTACTGCTCCATTATTCTGTATTGTAAACTGAACTGAATCACCCAAACATAGACCTTTTATAATGACATTTGATCCATTCCATAAAGAATTAATATCTAAACAAGATGTATCTGGATAAGCATGCGCAAAATAACATAAGCTTTGATCAAGTTTAGCTGAATCGCAACTTACTTTGGATTGAAAAAAAATATTTGTATCCTGGCTGATGTTAAGATCACCAAGTTGAAAACGATATAAATCGGGCCTTAATACTTTAAAGCTTGTACTTGCAGAACTAATCAGTTCAAATTCCTTTGCTAATTCAACATCAACGTAACATTCTTTGGCTTGAATAGTTCCTTCATTACGGACATTTACATAAAAATCTGAAACGAAACACCTTCGAAGTCTTGTTGCTGAAATTTCAGAGTGCAATTCAATACAATCTTGATTACTTTTAACTACAAAATCTACTTGAGACGTATCTTCTTCAACAACATGAACTTCAAATTCAGGCTGGCATGCTGTCCATGATGTGTTTTGAGGTTCAACGGATACTTTATAGGGTTCAAAAAATTCACTAAAAAGTCCTTTGTAAAATCCATTATTATTGCTTTTCATCTTATATGAAATGCCAGATTTATCTTTTACATTTATTATCCAGCCGCCAAGAGTGTTATCGGAACTATCAGAAGTGCAGTTTCCGTTTAAATCCTTTCTAACAAAACCTTGAATTAATCCAAGTCCTTCCAGATGACTACCTATGGATAAGGTAACCTCTTCATTATTTTTTAGAGCATCGATAATCAACGCACCAATGTCTTTTGTCACCATAAATACCGGTATAGTAACTTGATTAGCATTAGAACCAGCAGACATAGTAACAACACGAGAATTTTCAAAATTTACAATAATTACAGCCGTAGCGCCACTTTTTTGTGCTACCAAAGCTTTGCTTGAAAAATCACAAAGTCCTCTACAAATAATTGCTATAAATCCAGTAAAATCAGTACTGTCATTTGTACAAAGCATTTCATCCAACTTCGGAATTTTCGCTTTCCCAATTAAACTCTGACCTGAAATTTGGCCACCCCAACCATCAGTTCCACTAAAATCAGCGCTATCCCGGAAGTAATTTCCTGCAATACTAAATGGGTTTAAGATGGACAGGTATTTTATAGAATCCTGAGCATAGATTCCACTGGTATGATTCAGCAGCAGACAAGAAATATAGACCAGAGATAAGCTTTTCATTGGTTCAATTTTGATTTAAACGTTCCTATTCGCAATATGTCCCGAATAAATTAAAAGTATTGTTATTAATTAATTCAGAAATCATTTCCAAATTTACAACAAGTATTTGGTAATTTATCTGATCCTATATAATGCCTATCTTTTTCAGGAAAGCTTCAAAACAGCTTACAATTCCCATAATCACTGAGTTGAAAGCTGGCAACATAAGAAAGCGAATTATACGACTACTAATTTTGTTTGATAGATGAATCATTTAATTTTAGGTATTTCATACTAAAAAGTGAATAATGGTTTGTTTGAACTTCAAATTAATTCTTGAATAGGGTTGATGCTATATAAGTCTGTGAAAATATATTGAGATTCGAAAGCAACAAGAATTAATATTATAAATAATGCAGGTTGGTAAAGATCATAGTACATCATTGAAAATAAATGGAAATTGTTATTATGATTTCAGTAATTTTAGAAGAGTACCTACCCTTATACGAAAAATAACTTTGCGGACTATATTTGTTCTGTAATCTAAAAAAATATGGAGACAATTGTATCGCGAATTCGTTTTAACAAATCAGGTTATTACTTTATCGGCTTACTATTATTGGCTTTCCTGGGATTTTGGAAGAGTTATTTTTATAAATTCTTTATTGGAAAAAACGACTTCAGCTTATACTATCACTTTCATGCAAGTATGATGATTATCTGGGTGATATTGCTTATTACCCAACCCTTACTCATCCGTTACAAAAGGGTACACTTGCACCGAATGGTAGGACAATCGACTTACTCTATTATGCCTTTACTTATCCTTTCGGTATTGTTTGTACTAAACAGTGGCATGAAAAATATTCCTGCCAATGAACTTAGCTTCAACAGGATTATTTTTCCATTCAGAGATATAATTCTATTGATAGCTTCCTATTCTATAGGGATCTATTATAGGCAAAACACAAGTATACATTCAAGGGCAATGATAACAACGGGCATCGTTTTTGTAGAGCCTGCATTATTTCGATTTTTGGATGGAGTAATTTTCAAAAATATGGAATCGATAGGATTTTATGTTGGTGCTGCAAGTATTTTAACATTAATAGCTTTTCTAATTTTCATAGAGCGAAATCAGAAAAGTGGACGTTGGATATTTCCTTTTTTATTGGCGATATATATCATCGTTTATTGTATTGGGATTTTTCAAATACCATTAAACTTTTTAGACCCTTTGGCAAGATGGTTTGCAGCTTTAGCACTTAGCTCTTAATTAATAAGTGATTAGCAGCGTCAAAAATGTAAGCTTTGCAAATGATATTGTATTAGACCTCTGTTATTATTAAGGGATGGCTATATTCACATATTTCTAATGCATTATTTATCTGTTGATATTCTTTATCTATGTATGGTTAAATTTTAATTTCTTGAAAGTCATAAAATTATTCTGATTGCTTCGTATTATTTTTACAAATCGAAAGCTTATAAAATTGCAATTTTTTAAATCAAGTATAAGATGGATAAACAACAATTTTTTTTGAAACTCAATCCTCCTCGTCCAACTTTCATGATGGATATGACCGATGAGGAAAAGTTGATTATGCAGAAGCATGTTGGTTATTGGGCAGGAATGCTGGAAGCTAATATCGTCATAGTATATGGTCCTGTTCTCGATCCCAAAGCTGGCTATGGTGTAGGTGTTGTTTCCGTAGACAATGAATCACAGTTAAAACAAATTATTGCAGATGACCCAGCCAGCGAACTAAATCAATATGAATATTATCCAATGAGAGCCGTATTTAAAAAACAATAAATGATGTCAGGAAATTCATTGAAGGATGGTGATTTCTGTATGGTCATAGCTGGAACACACAAAGGAAAATCTGGTTGCATTTCTGACATCCATACCAGTAAAACAGGTCATATTACGCTTACTGTTGTACAAAAAAATGGAATAAAATTCAAAACGCTTGGAAAAAATGTAGAAGTAGTAAAGGACAAATAAAAAGACCGATACAGAAATTAATCCATATCGGTCTATAAAATATTTTAATTCATTAATTTCTATTGTATCCCAACATCCAGCCAACAGCACCTCCGGTCAAAGCTCCAAAGACTCCGTAAACTAAAACATCAACGATCAGCATACTGTTTCCGTTGAACATGTTCATACTTGCCATAAAACCGAGATCTATATTGAGCGCCATCAACATAAAAATTACAGTTCCTGCGGTAGCTCCTGCAACCATGGTACGAATCCCTGCCCATCGCTCATAAATGTACGCGAGCATAAGTGCAGCAAAGACACTACTAACAAAATAGAGTGGAATTATTTCCTCGCCGGGTCCTTTCATTACTGCTTTCGCAGCTTCAGTCATCCCGTTTTTCATGGTATCCATCAAGAGCATACCATATATCAACCATCCTGCAAGGAAATTGACAACCGCTCCTACGAGCGTAGCTAAGAGTAATTTTGTAACATTCATTTTGTTTGATTTTGGTTATAAAATGCCTAAAGATAATACTTTGAAAGGCACATGTCAAGTAAGACCTCAAAAAAATTACATTTTAAGTAGCATTTTTTCCTGGAACCTGCCATTTTGCAATACTACCCTAATAACATAATAACCAGCCGGGTAATCTCCCAAATCCAAAAAGCTGTCTCTTACATTCATTCCTTTTTTCTGCATCATGCATTTTCCCAACGCATCCATGACATTTAACTCCCTGATGGTTTGATTACTGGATTGTAGATAAACGATTCCACTACAAGGGTTCGGAAACATTTGCACCAGATCAAGCTTTGAATAGTTCACCGTGGACAATTTATTTTGTACCTCATAGCTTTGCACATTGGTGCAGCCATTTTGATCCGTAACTGTTACTGTATAGGTCCCCGGAGTAAGCCCTCTTAAATGAACGGATGTATCACCGGTATTCCATAGAATTGAAAAGGGCGATTTTCCACCAAAAATATTTAATTGAACGCTTCCGTTGGTGCCATTGCTTGCTTGTACATCGGCGCTTACAACCAATAAATCCGGTGTATGAATATCAAAATCTTTGGTAAACTTGCAACCATTGGCATCGAATATTAAAACATTGTACTTCCCGACAGAAAGTTCTTCTATCTCCTTTGTTTGTTTTCCATTATTCCAATTATACCCAAATGGCGGTGTTCCGGTTAAAACTTCCAATTTTATAGATCCATTCTTATCTCCAAAACACAATACGTCAGTTACTTCTTCGCGCACAGAAATGGAGTCATAATTAACCAAATCAAATTGAAATGTTTTTTGACAATTCTTATCATCCGTAATGGTCAATGTATAATTACCGCTTTTGAGATTTCTCAATATTTGATTACTATCCTGATTAAACCATGTATACGTGTAAGTTCCAGAGCCACCTGATGCCCTTACCTGTAGATCTGTTCCCTGATCATTACACTTCTTTTCATAATCAAAAACCGCATCTATATTTTTATTAACTTGATAGTTTATGGTGTGCAAACTATCACACAAATTGAAACCTGTAAAGCTTAAGGTAATACTGGTATCTTTATAGAGGGTGATGCCGTGATCAGTAGTTGCATAACAAACAAATTTTGATTCGCTGCTTCGGGCAATTGGTCGGACCTCCAATGTGGTATGTAGTATGCTGTCACATCCGCTTATGGTTTGAAAACTATCGACATATTCTCCAGCTGCAGTATACCGATGTTGACCGACCATTAAACTATTTCCTTCACAGATGGATTGAGTCTGTTTAAATGAAGTTGGAATCTGCACAAGGTTGACTTGATGACTGCTCGTTCTACCATTTTTCTGAACGCTCACACCAATTGAGCCTTCTTTAGAAGTGCTGATGCTTTTACTAACTTCTCCACTCGTCCATTGATATTTAGCATTTGGAATTCCGGCATCCAGCTGCTTATTTTTATTACTGCAAAGCGGGAGATCGCAAATCGAAACGCTATCCCTCATTCGCCAACTAAGTACGATTTTAAAATTTACAATGGCATCAATACCTGCATCAGTTCTTATATCTATGCTTTGAAATTTCCAGATTCCTGCCGGATCAAAATTTCCCAAAATTCTTCGAAAAGTGGTGGGTGTCTTTTGTGAAAAGGCTACTTGATCGTTGGGAGTAAAATTGTCATTATAAATTCCAATGTTTGCCGGTGATTCATATTTGCTCGTTACGCTTCTTGTGAAGGATGCTCCTTTTGGTGTAATCGTCATCTGAATTTCAACCAAAGGATCCAAGGCATTCGTAGGTATTTGACCATAAAGACCTTTAGGAAAATCTAATGAATCGATCGAATAATTTGCATTATCGACCTGTAGACTTATTTCACTAAATACAGAATCTCTTTCTCCGGCAATGACAGGACAACCAAGATTCACAACAAAGTCATTAAAAATTACCGTATCAGGCGTCGAATACTCCGTACAATTGGAAGATGAAATGGCCAATCTGTATATACCACTGTTTTTTGCCGTTATCGCCGTATCATTGTTTTGATTAAACACATAATCGTAATGTAACCATTCATATTTATAGTTTTTGTTGTAAGGTTTTGCATTTAATCTAAAACTGTCACCTTCAAAATATGGCCCTTTTATATTGTGTGTTGCAATGGGTGTAAATGAACTCGGAATACAGGATTTATTTGCGAAGGAATTTCGAAGAATATCTCCGGGTTCTTGCCCAAATCCTTTGGAAAAATTAATACCATAAGAAGTCAAATGACAATAGCTCATAATGGTTCCTCCACCCACCGGTGCCACTCCGTTGTTACAGGTTCCACCATTATCCGGAGGTTGACAATTATCTATCTGACTGTTTTTATTGGGACCCCAGACACAGGTATGCGTATGCCAACTTCCAAAGTTATGTCCCATTTCATGCGCCATAACTTCTACACTCCATGAATAGGTGGGTAAGCTACTGTAGGTGTTGTTGATAAAGGCAAAAGACAGCGGAGCATACTGTCCATCCCAAATTTTACACATTCCATCTACAAATGCAATTCCGCCCTGCTGTTGAATTGGATAAGTGGTTACAAGTTGAGCCAGTGTTCCATTAAAATTGTTCTTACGGCGATTCGCATAATCGTAAATAATCTCAGCCAGGGTTGTCTTCAGATAAGGATCTGCAGTTGTCCAGACCATAATATCTGATATTTCAATAACAACATTTTCATTGGCATAGAGAGCCTTCACAACATTGAATAATCCCGTCATATAAGCGGTTACCGCAGCTTGTGAACTGCCTCTATCCGTAAAAAGCCGATTGCTGCACTCCAGAAATATTTTGACGGCTTTACATTTGGAAGGAAAAGTCGATTCCGCTGCAGCGATATCAAGGTTTTTTGAAATTAAGGGAAGATGCAGATCATCCATTCCACACTGAAATGGATTTCGCTGCGGTAATGCACTTTCCTGATAGATATAATGGCTTTTATCTAGGCTTCTGGTGCCAGAGCCATTGGATTGAGTTTTGCCAAGGACCAGATTGCCCAATTCCTGATTAGAGAATACGCCAATTATTTCATCGTTGACAAAGGAAATCGCTGCAAATGATTCTGAATCATCTTGAAGGATTCCCCGATAATACACACCTCCTGTCAGCGGATGTCCAATAGGATCATCCTGAGTAATAATTCTGGAACCCGCTCCAAACACTTCTTGCCGCTCCAGGAGTACTTGAATAAATTCTGATCCCGGAACGGGTAGGGTACATTGTATAAATTCTGGTTTAGTTCGCATCAAACCACTCAAAACACTTTCATTGACTTCCAGTTTGACCAAATTTTCTATGCTTGGTGATCCACTACTTATAATGGATTGGTTGAATTCAATTTTCGAAAACAAATTGACAGATTGGAAGCTTGAATGTTTATGAATGGCCTGTTCAATGCTTGCTGCAATTGGTTTAAGGTTCTTCTGTGCCGAAGATTTTTTTTGAATGCTCAGAAGGAATAAAAGAATACTTGCAATTTCAAGAAACTGCCTATGGTTAAACTTAAATAATTTCATGCCCAAAATTACTCAAAGAATAACGTAATATATGTGTGGTTGAGTGGATTTTAAAAAAAAAGGCTGGTGGTTAGCCAGCCTTATCCTTTCATACCTTATTAGAGTTTATCAATGCTGAATGATTATTTTATGAGTTAGTTGATTGGAATTTTGATATTCAACCATCAAATAATAGAGCCCTTCGGCCCATTGACCGACATCTACCGTTTCCTGATGGGTCACCGGTGCAAATTTTCTCCAGACTAATTTTCCATTCAGATCAAAAATATTATAGCTACTGATTTCTTTGGAATTACTAAATATATGAAGTTTGTCTTTTGCAGGATTCGGGATCAATTCTACACTGTAATTTCCTTGTAAACTTATTCTGGAATCTATTTGATTATCCATTGATTTTTCCGGACAATTATGTACGCATTTCAATTCCTGAGGTAACAACAATTCATAATCTTGAAGATATACGGTTCCATTTTTCTTAAGTTCAATACAGTAGTCTTCAACTTCTCCATAAATAATTGAACTGCATGCGTTAGCGACATAATTGCCATACGACATGATGACTCTCATCCTGACCCGACCGGTAACATACGATGGAGGTATTTGGAATTTTCCACATAATCCGGAATCACCATTTCCAATAAGTATCAACTCGGTATTTTGGAAGTTGCCATCGTTATTGAAATCAATCCAAACTTTCCAATACACGATGTACTTACCTGCTTTGAATCCTGGATCGACACACAGGGTATAAGAAACATTATTTTTTAGTGTTGCACAAGGTTTGTCAAAATAAGCATAACCGTAGTTATCACCAGAAGTATTATCAATATTTTCCAAACTCACATGGTCAATCCACATTACATCCGTATTCAATGCACGGTTATAACAATATTTACTGACTGAATCGCAATCTACCGTAATATTAAAATTACAGGTATCTCTTACACCATCTTTGGATGCTTCATAACTGATCCTTGTCGTACCGCACAGAATATTTGATCCGGTTGGAGGACCAGCAATTTGTTTCAATGAATAACAAGGAATCTGACATATGTATTCTCTTGAAGTATTTCCATTTTGGTCATTCCAAAATCCATTAGGATGCAATTCTACAAAATCATCCGACGGATTGCTGATGCTTGGTCTTCCCGGTATCCAATTATTATATATAAATGGACTTCCATCTACCCATTCGAAAAAGCCTTCACGGCGCTCGTCGCTTGCTCCAATCCAGGCAATTTGTCCCATTAGTTTGGAAGAGATAAATTGATTTTCTTCCTGATTGTGGATCACAGCAAGTTTTCCTCCATTGAGAATACAGCTAATTTTCGCATCTTCCCATCTAGCCGGTGACTGCGAACAGAAATATCTATTTCCGGCGAATTCACCCATATAAATAAATCCCTGAATGCTATCCTGACACTTACTACAATATTTCGCTTTTGGAATTTCCCAATGCACGATTACTCCATTTTGAGCCGGATTGGTTCGATAGACTACGGTATCTCTTGGACATTCAAGTTGTATTTCTGTTCCACTTATTATTACCTTAAAACTTGCCGTTGAACTGTTTCCACATCCATCCGTAGCGGTATACACAACCGTTGTTGTGCCGCCTTTGAATTTACTTCCGTTTGCAATATTTGATTGCAGACTTTTTAAAAGGCAGTTGTCACTTGCATCAGGTTCCAACCAATGCACTTCCGTTTCACATTGACCTTTTGCATCGATATGCAAGTCTTTTGGCAGATTGTGTATTACAGGCTTTTCAACATCACTCAATTCAATTCTTTGTTTGCAACTGGCTGACAGTTTTGGTAGGTTTGGATCTATGGCTAACCAATTTCTTTCCAACAGCATGGCACCCGGACAAGGTCCGGTACTAAGTATATTGTCTGTATAACTTAAGAGGGGTTTAGCACAATACACACTTCCGGCATCTGTCATTGCTCTACCTGTAATTTCGGGTAATATTGAACTCGATGGACAGGCCTTGTAATTAACTGGACAGCTTATGGTTGGTGGTTTGCTGCAACAATCGTCTGTTACTGTAACCGTAAAAGAACAAATGCTTACATTACCACAAGCATCCATAGCCGTATACGAGACAATAGTTTGTCCCGGCAAAAACCTGCTACCTGGTCCATGTGATCTGGTAACAGAGACCAATCTGCAAAGATCTTCTGCAGTTGGTTCCGTCCAGGTTGGAAATGCTTCACAATTATAATTGGGGGTAACCGTAATATCTACCGGACAAGCTTTAAAAACTGGTCCGGCTTCATCAATCAATTTTATGTGTTGGATACAGGAATCTCTCAGTGAAGTATTATTTGGATCCACCGCAAGCCACTTCCTGTCAATGATGGTCGAACATGCTTTATTTGAAATAAACTCATCCAAATATGTTAACTGTGGTTCACTGCAACTTGGATTTCCCTTTAGTACGGTTGGTGTTCCTAATCTCAACGGATCTATGGATCCAGGACAATCCGTAATATCTCCCGGGCAAATTATTCTTGGATTCTTTATACAACAATTTTCCTCTACGACAATCTCAAAACTACAACTGCTTTGGTTGCCGCAAAGATCCGTTGCAGTATATTCGACTACTGTTGTTCCTAATTGAAATACATCTCCACTCTGAGCGGAACCGATCAGCTTAACGGTCGAACAATTATCGGTATAAGCCGGATCATTCCAGACTACCCTGGCCTTACAATTTTGGTCGGATAGGATATGAATATTAGAAGGACATTTTAGATAAGGCGAAAGGGTATCCGATAATTGAATCCTTTGTATACAGCTATCCCTCAAATTACTTTGAGCTGAATCCACTCCAATCCAGATTCTGTTGATGGTTAGTGAACATGCAGAAAAATTTAATGTATCATCCCGATAGTATAGAATCGGTGTACCGCATTGTCCACTTGAAATAATTTTTGCATGACCAGAGACAGAAGGGTCCACACCTTGAGGGCAGCCAAAAAAGTCCGGAGGACATTCAACATGGGGTGCTTCATTACAGCAATTATCGGTAACGGTTACATCAAATTGACATCCGGTGGAATTGCCACAGGCATCCAAGACTGTATAGAATATAGTTCTCGTACCAATTTTAAATTCAGCGCCACTTTCGTGAGAACTTGAAATGGTTACCGCAGAACAATCATCGCTAGTTTTAATCTTCCATTCAGCAATAGCAATACAATTTTCATTGGAAGGAAGCACTATATTGGATGGACATTCCAGGATTGGTTTAATAGTATCCTTAAGTTCTATCTCCTGAATACATTCTGCTTTCAGATTATTTTTGAAGGAATCCACCGCCAGCCAGGTTCGCTCCATTTTTAAGGAACAAGGAGAAGAAAAAATAACATGATCGGTATAACTGATTTTTGGAGGACGACATAAATTACTTCCAGGGTTTACCAAAGGTTTTCTGCTTACTTCAGGTTCTATTGAGCTACCCGGACAAGAAATATATTTAGGTGGACATTGTATAGTTGGAGCAATATCACAGCAGTGATCTTCCACTGTAATGGTAAAACTTTTTGTCGAAGTATTGCCACAGGCATCCGTGGCTGTATAGGTTACCGTGTGTACACCGATTGGAAACCGATCTCCGGATTGATGTGTAGAACTCAGATTAACAGAGGAGCAATTATCAGAAGTCGCCGGTAAATTCCACTGTACCGAAGCCATACAATCTGCAGCTGACGCCACGGTTATATCAGCTGGGATCAAAATGAAAGGCGTAAGAATATCATTCAGGTTAATTTTTTGTTGGCAGCTTGAACTCATTCCGGTAAATGTATCGGTTGCCATCCATGTTCTTACTACTTTCAATTGACACAATTGTTGTAACACGGTGTCATCGCTATAGCGTAACAATGGGGTGGTGCAGAATTTATTGGCTTTGAGTGCTGAACCCTTTCCGGTAACGGATGGATCTATTCCTTGTGGACACCCTTCGAAATCACTAGGACACAATACAACGGGGGGCTTATCACAACAGTTACCTTCTACCGTAATGGTGAATTGACATTGTGTAGCATTACCACAAGCATCGGTAGCCGTATAAACTACGGTTGTTACACCGGCAATAAATTTTGAACCGGAAGCATGTGTTGAACTTAAGGAAACCTGATTGCAATTGTCCGTTGCCGTTGGTTCTGTCCAGGAAACCGTGGCCATACAATCCGCATCGGCTTTGATGGTAATATTGGCAGGACAATTTATGGTAGGTTTTTCATGATCTGCCAATTCTATTTTTTGTACACAGCTTGATTTTAAATTAGGATTATTGGGATCCGTTGCAGTCCATGTTCGATTAATGGACAGGGAACAAGGACTATGTACCGTCGTATCGTCCAGATAAGTTATAATGGGTGCACTGCACCATATGCTGCTGGAATCTGCCCTTGCTATTCCGGTTATAGACGGGTTAGCAGAAATTACACAACCTGCATAATCAGCCGGACAATGTATAATGGGCGGTAAACTGCAACAATTATCCATTACTGTTACATGGAATGCACAGGTATTTGCATTTCCGCAATCGTCCGTAACTGTAAATATTACTTCTGTTGTTCCAACGGGAAAAATTGTACCGTTGGCATGAGATGATTTAAGACAACAATTGGAACATAAATCTGAAACGTAAGGTGTTTGCCAGGTTACCATAGCAAAACATTGATTATTAGATAAGACCGTAGTATCTCGTATACAACTTAAAAACGTAGGTGGAGTCTTATCCTCCAGGGTAATATATTGTATGCAAAACGCACGGAGATTGGGATCCTGCGGGTCCGTAGCAGTCCATAAACGTTGAATGATTTTTTCTCCCAGGCATGGACCTTCACTGGTTATTCGATCAACATATTCTATAATGGGTAATTCGCAATTAGGTCCACCAGCTATTCCTTTTGCCCTTCCTGTTCCAGTTGGATCTATATCAGATCCTGGACATAAAGTAATGTTGGCAGGGCATTGAATTTTCGGACTTTTTTCACAAGGAATTGAAGACCTGAAAATTCTTTGAGGAGAAGATTCATTTCTTAATTTCTGGCCATATACTGAGGAAATGAATGTGCTTAAAATTAGCAATAGTTGGATGCTTTTAAATCGGAGGGTCGGCATAAGGAGTACTTTAATTAATCTAATTTTTTATTGCGATTTCGATCGGTAATATTCTGTTTTGTAATTGTAAAGATAACATAAGCAAAAACCCTTGTATACCCAAGAAAGACTCATGAATTAGCGCTCAAACAATTAAATATTTTTTAATTTACAAATTATATGAATTACTAATTCATAGCACAAATAATTATAGTTTGATACTTATTAAACCCTTTAGATATTATGGTTTTGTTTAATGATTAAAAAAAATAAAGAATTATAAAAAATTTATTAATATTGACTCGGTATAGAACATCTTATTAGTATTTTTTTATATATCAGCTATGCATAAAATCTCAGGAGCCATTATAACTTATAATGAAGAAAAGAATATCGCCCGATGCATTCAGAGTATGCAAAAAGTTTGTGATGAAATTGTAGTTTTGGATTCTTTTAGTACAGACCAAACTCCTTCTATTTGTGGTCAATTTGAATTGAGATTTTATCAAAAAGAATTTCTTGGTTATGGATTTCAAAAAAGAGAAGTAAGTCAACACTGTAGATATGATTACATTCTTTCGTTGGATGCGGACGAATGTCTAAGCAATGAGTTGATAGAAGAAATTTCCAAGCTTAAAAACAAAGATATGGCAGATGTTTATTTTATTCCAAGACTTACCAATTACTGTGGACATTGGGTAAAACACTGTGGTTGGTATCCGGATAAAAAAATTCGTCTGTGGAATACCCAAAAAGCAGAATGGACGGAAGATAATATTCATGAAATTGTCCGGACAACTTCATCCGAGGCAGTAAGCGCTCATTTGAAATCCAATATCTTGCATTACAGTTTTAATTCAGCCGAAGATCATTTTGAAAAAATCAAAAAGTATAGCGACATTCAAGCTGAAAATATGTTTCGTGCCAATAAAAATTACCCATGGTTCTACCAAGATCTAGCTGCAGTCATCAAATTTATAGAGCTATACTTTTATAAATTTGGTTTTTTGGATGGCAAAATTGGTTTTTTGATCAGTTACAGAACAGCTATACAACAGTATCTAAAATATGCCAAACTCCGGCAAATGAGGACTAGAATTTCTAAAATGTAAACCAAGTTAACTTATCGTTGTTTTAAATAGTATGAGCAAGTCAACCTTAGTTATTGGAGCGAGCACGAATCCGGAGAGGTATTCTTACAAAGCCATCAAAATGTTACAAGAATATCAACATGAAATTTATGCCTATGCTCTTAAAGAAGGCATGGTTGACAATATAAAAATTTCTGCTGAGAAAAAGTATGTTAAAGAATTAGATACGGTTACGCTGTATGTTAATCCGGAGATACAAAAGGATCTATATACCTATATACTGAGTTTACATCCGCGCAGGATTATTTTTAATCCGGGTACTGAAAATCAGGAGTTAAGTCAACTGGCAAATGCGCACGGAATTGAGACCATAGAAGCCTGTACTCTTGTAATGTTAAGGACCAACCAGTTCTAAAACCGATTGGCCCTTAATTTATTTTTTAAAGAAGTTTATTAGAAATTACTGAACAAATGTGCTCTTTTGGAGCAGCTGGATTTGCCATAATATCCTAAAGCAAAATTTCCTTCCAATACCAATTGAACAAATGCCGGATTGGTCTTAGCATCTCTGGCGGTTTGTGCAACTTGTTTTGGAGTTGGATAATTTAATGCTTTACCATCATCATTAACAAAATCGGTAAATGCATAGCCCAATCTCAATCCCAACATCAAGGTAAAGTTGTCAACACCTAAAATATAACCTCCAACACCAAAGACGCCACTGATGTAATTCTTGTTATAGAATTGAGTAACCTCCTTCACATTGCCATCATTGTTGTCATCATTTGTAACTTTATTGACGATGGAATACATCGGGCCTAATTCGATGTATGATCCATTGGATTGGTGACGATATAATAAGGCTAAATCATAGTTCTTCCAGGTTATGTTGTGATCATTGGTTACAGTTGCTATGTCATAATCAAAACCCTGCTTCAGCTTGTTGTACATAAAGTCTACGGTAAATCCGTTGTTCAAACCAAAATACATACCGAATTTGGCGCCAACACCACCTCCAGAATTAAGATGGTAGCTGTAATTTTTATCATCTAATAATTTGGAATTGATAAATCCAGTTAAACCGTAAGATGCTTTAACACCCGCATCCCACCAGGCATAAATTTTTTGTGCATGTGCATTTTGAATAAGCACCATACAAACCATTGCAAATAGAAATTTTTTCATGAATAATTTTTTATATGATTAGAATTTTGAAATTTTTTACATTAATCAATAGCCATCACCATCCAGTATGTTCCCCAATCCTCCCAGAATGCTGCCTTCCTCTCTCCTTCTTCCTACACCACTATAGGACACAATTTTGGCAGCCAATCTTGAAATAGGTAATGATTGAATCCAGACGGTTCCCGGACCCCTCAGCACGGCGTAAAAGAGCCCTTCGCCACCGAATACCCAGTTCTTCATTCCCCGGATAAATTCCACATCAAAATCTACTCTGGAAGTATACGCAACAACGCAACCAGTATCGATTCGAAGTGTTTCGCCAATGGCCAATTCTTTCCGGGTTACATAACCTCCTGCGTGAACAAAAGCCAATCCGTCCCCTTCAAGTTTTTGCATGATAAATCCTTCACCTCCAAAGATTCCTGTTCCGAGTTTTCTCTGAAACTGAATTCCAATGCTAACACCCTTGGCCGCACATAAGAATGCATCTTTCTGAGCTATAATTTTACCTTCATACTGTGTCAGATCTAAAGGAATTATTCTACCGGTATACGGGGCACCAAAACTTACTTTAGCCTTTCCAATGCCTTCATTGGTAAAGGTGGTCATAAATAAACTTTCACCGGTCAAAACCCTTTTGCCGGCATTGATCATCTTACCTAAAAACCCACTGCCCTGAGATTGCGAGCCATCTCCGAAAATGGTATTCATTTTGATACCATCTTCCATCATCATAAAGGCACCGCTTTCTGCAATCGTCGTCTCTCCCGGATCTAATTCAATTTCTACATATTGTAGCTCCTCTCCGTAGATTTTGTAGTCTATTTCATGTGAATCCATTGCACTATGGTTTTGTGGATCAAAAATAAGTCAACTTACCAAGAATCTCCGTTTTGAACTTAGAAATTCTACATTTAGGAAGAAATAAGGCCAGGATCAGCTCTTGGATTGAATAACTCAAAAAACAGTACAGATATGAAGTTCAGGTTTATAAAATTACAAGATGATATGCAATCTCTAATTCAATATATTCCTGATTATGAATACACTAATTCGTAAAACCAAATACTCAGATCCAAAATCCTGACTTTCCTAAAAATGGAACCCGATATTCAAATTTAAAGTACGTCTAAGGGTTTGAACTTCCGCCCCAACCACATATTTTTGAGATCGGGTATTTGGAGCCGATTGCTCCTGAAAAGTAAATAAGGATTGAGCGTATTTGGTATTTACCCGATCCAGTAAATTTAATACCGAAAAGCCAAGTTCTAATCTGGTTTTAGCAATGGGGATAGTATATCGCAGGTCTATATCTACCCTGAAATAATCATCCAGGTATTTGGTTAACTGCTTTGGTCGTCGGTCTTTTGGAGAACTTCCTGATAAAAATACATCATTGTATGGAAGCGCACTGCCATACACGGCATTCATCGAAACATCCAATCGCCTGAATGTATATTGATGGTTGGTTTTAATCTGATGCGTCCTTGCATAGGCTTTGGGGTAATAGGCTCCATTGTCTACTGTTGGAAAGCTATTTTCTGATTTGTTGTATGAATAAATCACATAATAAATGTACTTACCCAGCTGATGTTCGTAGCTAAGATCAAGTCCATAAGTTCTTCCTCTTCCAACAAGGTTTTCAGACCGAAACCGAAAGGGTTCACCAGGATTAATGGGCAATAATACCACCAATAAATTTTCAACCAGGCCTTCAATCGATTTGTAATAAACTTCGGTTTTTAAACTCACCTGGTTAAGCCTTACGAGGTGTTTGAGTTCGTATTGTCGGGAAAGCAAGCTTGGATATTTTTTATTATCATTTTGAACCCATAGATAATATTCTCTCCCAAACCGGTCTTCATATCGGGATTGACGCATGTACTGGTAATACTTACCCAGATTGAAAATGGTAGCGTGTTGATTGTTCCATTGATACGTCATCGAAAGCCTTGGGGAAAAATCACTGTTTTTGTTGACTTCATAGTGACTTATTCGAAGTCCCGGTGAAACAATTATTTTCTTTAAAAATCTGAAATCAGCCTGTACAAAACCCGCCATTTCTTTATTGCGCGCTGAATCTTTAACCAACCTCATTTTGTTAAAATCATTCTTCGCATCGCTTTGATTAAAATTATATTCATATCCAAAACTCAACATATGCTTATCGATCTGCCATTGGTGGGCAATCGTAAAATTGATATTCATAAATTGATTAGATACAATGGACAAATCGTTGATGGTGACATTGCGCGATTTGATAATGGAAAGTACCTGTTGATTAAAATTAAATTGGGATCTAGCCAAATTAATTTTAGTTTCCATTTTTTCTGTCCAGTTATATTTGGCAGCCAGGTTGGCAGCTTGATTTGACCAACTCGACGATTCATTGTAAATCCCCTGTGTATATCCACTATTAAAACTGTTGCTTTGATATTTAGAAGAAAGTTGATCCGATGAATTGAAAGAGGAAGCACTTAAAACCAACTTTTTGAAAGGTTTGATATCCAGTTTAAAAAAATTATCGTGAAATTTATATTCCGGATTAATTGCCAGCAATTCTGTTGAATCGGTCAACTGTAGCGGATCGATGGAAGAATTATTGCTTTGAAGGATGGAGTGAAAGGCCTTAGAATTTCCAAGATCAAAAGTGGTGGTTCTTACACCGGCAACCAAATTTATTTTGCTAGAAATCGGAGCCTGGAGATAGGCATTTGCAGTAATCAGATTCAGGTCAACTCCTCCTTTCCATTTTTCTAAGGATTCAGGGGATTTGATTAAAATAACAGAAGAAGTTCTGCCACCAAAATTGGATGGAAAGTAACTTTTATAAATATCAATATTTGATACGATATAAGGATTGATACTGCTAAAAACGCCATAAAAGTGATCTACGTTGAATAGCGTCAATCCATTGAGTTTAATCAGATTTTCATCTGAATTGCTTCCTCTGATTTGTAAACCTGAACTTCGATCATCCGTTGCATTTATACCGGCTGTTTGTTGCAGCATACGCATCGGATCTTTAAAAGCGTTCGCCTGCATTCTATAGGCTGACATTTCGGGGTCAATTCTGATGTTGGAACCAATACGTTCTATATTCAGATTTGGTCTTGAGGACTGCACTGTAACCGGTGGCAATAAAGACAATTCAGGGAACAAGCTGACATGAATCCTTTCTTTGATGTTGGAAGGATCCGGAATGATTTGTTTTTGGTATCCCAGATATTTAATTTCTATCCATGGATTATCGTGTTTTGAAACGTACTGAACTTGAAAATGGCCGAGATGGTCCGTTTGGGTCGAAAAGCCGTCCGGCATCAGGATAATGAGGGCGCCAACAATTGATTCTTTGGAAGAGATGTCATCAACTGTTCCGGAAAAATTAATTTTAGTTTTGGCTACTCTGTTTTTTTCAAGCTTACTGAGTTTTTCAGTATCAAAAAAAACCAAATAATGGGATTCATCTTGTTTTTTGACCTGAAAGGGCAGTTCCCGTATAATTTCTTCAAGAATAAGATCCAGTGGGTGTTGGTTGTCCCAGGTTCCTGAGATGAATCGGGAACAGAGGTCGGGATTAAAAGCAAGGTGAATCTTTTTTTCGCTTTCGAGCTTTTTAAAAGCTTCTTCCAGACTCAATCCTTTATTCTTGACAGGGGGAATCTCCTTCGTATTTTGTCCGGAGAGGTCAAAATGCAATAAAATTAAATAAATGATGATTCTTCCCGATCCTTTCACTATTCTTCCTTAACACTCAGAATGCCGTTTTTGATTTCAGCACGGAGTTTCAAAGGCAAAAATACGGATTGCAAGGCGTCATCAAGCTGATCCTTTTTGAAAAATCCGGAATATCTGTATTTAAGAAGGTTATTGGAAAAGTCCAGTTCATTGAGTTTGTATTGTCTTTGAAGTTCTTCCATAACCTGAATGAGCGGTGCATTATTATAATAGAAATATCCGTCACGCCATGATTTAAATGCTTCAATATCAAAAGTGGACGAGCGGACTACTTTATTTTCAGTGCCCACCTCCATTCCGGAAGTCAGGGTGTAATCCTTGTTTAAGTTAAAAAAATGTACAGCTACCTTGCCAACAAGACAACTTACATTCATAATATCTTTTCTGGAATAGACATTAAATGTGGTTCCCAATACTTTTACTTCACCAAGTTCAGTTTTAACCACAAAATCAACGCCTTTTTTAACCTGAAAATAGGCTTCACCTTCAAGTTGAATTATTCTTTTTTTCTTAAAACTTAATCTGTCGAATTTTATTTGTGAACCGGCATTTAAGGTAATAAATGAGCTATCCGGAAGTCTGATCATTCTGTTTTGTGCAAGAGGCGAAATTTCAGTTACCGGATCGGTTCGAAAAACATAAAAATAAATGATGAATGCCAATGAGGCAGCGACTCCCGCAATAATTGGCCAAAGAGAGCGTTTAATACCCGATTTTGGAGTCATCGATGTTGAGGCGCTTTGAATATTTTTCCAAATTCTGTCTTTGGCACCCGAACGTGCTTTTATGGATTGGTAAGCCAGGGCAGACATAAGATTCAAAGCTTCTTCAAAGGCGTGACCGGCTTTCGGAGCATGTAAAAGCGATTCCTTCCAGCTTTTTTGGGCTGCTTCGGTTGGGTTTTTAGCGAATTCCAGGAAGTCTGCATCTTCCAAAAAGTCCTGAACCGTATATTTTGTATAATCTTTTAACATAGTCCCTCCAGATTTAATAAGTGCTGAATTGTATTCATGTACTCAAATATGTTCCATAAAATAAACAGCGTCACCAAATTTTCCCGTAGTCTGGAAATTCCGGTAGAAATTAGATTTCTAACCGATTGATACTTCAGATCCATGACCTCGCAGATGGCATCATAATCCAGTCCATCCTGAAATTTTAAAAATATTGCTTCCTTTTGTCTGGAACTTAAGGTTTCCATAGCCTGACTGAGTTTAATTTGAAGTTTGCTTCCCTCTTCCTGAAGGATGAGCTGATTCAGAAAATCCGGCTCAGAGTTCGTTTTATCTTCCAATACTGCATCCTCAACGAATTGGATCTTTAATTTAAGTTTACGGAACAATTTACGACGAAAAGAACACAGCAGGTAATTCTTGATACTGTCGGTAGCAGATATTCCAGAACGCAGATTCCATATATCGATAAATAATTCTTGAACACTATCCTCAACCAATTCATGATGGAGTGATAATCTCATACCATAATTGATGAGTATATCAAAATATTTATCATAAATAATTCTTAATGCGTTCTCATCACCTGCTCTTAATTGATCCCACAACAGGGATTCCTTTGTCATCATTGCTCAAAATTCTTTCATTTTTATATATTATCCAAATTTTTTGAATGATAATTGAGTACAATAGTTTTCTTTCTGTCTTTTACTTGTGAATTACATTTAACACATTTATTAAAAATATTTAATTTTAAATTATGAACGTTTTAAAAAGTTTATTAGCCGTTGCGCTTATCGGAGGTTCCATTTTTTATTTGGATTCCTGCGCCAAAGATTCTACCCAGGATGTACAATCGACTCTTGCACTCAGTGCAAGTACCACTACGGATTATGTTCTTGCAGATCCCGGAACATCAGATGAATTTGCTCCTTGTTTCACCTATGTTTTTCCACTAAAAGTTCAGGTTGGAAAAGATGTTGTAACCGTTAACACTCAAGAAGAATTGGATAAATTACTTAAAAGAAATCCAACCACTACAAGTAGGGTTCAGATTTTATTTCCTTATACCATTAAGTTAACGTTGAGCGGAGAAGAACTTGAAATCAGCAATCCGAAAGATCTTGAAAAAGTATTGAGGAACTGTGACAAAACCAAAAGAGATACCATTCATCGGGACACCATGAGAATGGGATGTTACAGCCTTGTTTTTCCACTTACAGTGAAGTTGGCTGATGGCACTACTCAGACAGTAAATAGCATAGATGAGTTCAATGCATTGCGCAAAGCAAGTACCACCAGAAATGGCGCAACCATTCAATTTCCATTCGATGTTATTCTTAGAAATGGAAACACCGTAACCATAAAATCAATAGAAGAATTACGTGAACTGGAAAGAACTTGCAAACAACGCAAACCAGGCGGAAGATAATACACTGCTAATTAGGATTTGAAAAACTTGATGGAAGCCCCGGAACATTTTTCGGGGCTTTTTTTATTTTAGAAAATGGTATTTTTCGAGAAAAAAAAGTGAGAATTCTTGGATTTTGTAGTACTGAAAAAATAATATTTTCAATTCTTTCCTCAGTGACTTTTATCTGTAAGAATATGTTTAAACAATTTTAAACTTTCCTGGGAGTATTTAAATGGAATGAGTTTCTTTTGAATTCAAAAAAAGTATTTGTAATGGAGAGAAAAAATTCTTGAAATGATGGATAAAAGTATTCAGACATAGATTCAGATATTCCCCGTTTATGCAGGATATTTTTTTTCTCATTATATTCTTAGAAAATCGCGGAGTGTTCTACATTTTCCAATTGGTTGATCCGAAGAAATATTTTTTATTCCAACTATTTTCATTCCAAATAGACAGGTCCGGCCATCTCCCATAAGATTCATTTTTTAACTTTTATGATTCTATCAGTTCTTTGATCTTAAGAAGTATTGGATTCCAGCCTTGTCCATTATTGTAGGATTCTTTATATCTTCTTTCACCATCATCTACGGTCGAAAAATCACCCTGTGTAACAGTTAATAGGGTGCCATCTTTCTGTGTCGTTAGGGCATATTCAACGGTTAAGTAATTTCTATCCACATCTTCCATGCTTGAGTTGGGATCAAACACAGTATACTTCAGGAGATACGGAGCATTGATTTCCGCAATTTTTCCTTTGACGAAGGTGATCATTTTTCCTTCCACCGGTGCCTGCCAGGTCAATGAACTTCCAACCTTCCAATCCGAGATTGCCTCGCAGTTAAACATATACATTTTGGTCCTGGACGGATTGGTCAGGTAATCCCAAACGGTTTCCAGATCCGAAGAAAGGAGGATGGAGTTTTGTATTGATTTTTCCATGGTTTGCGATGCTTATAGTTTGCGGCAAGTTAAGGCTTTCCTGAATTCAGAAAAGCCTGGATTCGATTTTATTCCCGTCTGAAGGGTATGGAGTTCTAAAATTCGCAAATAAGACTGGGATTTATTCTATTTTTGCCGTCCAAATTTTAGCTCTTGAACCCAACGGACATTAAAAATCCTGAATACTTTCATAAAGTGGTCGATTGTCAATATGCTTGTCCGGCGCATACGCCTGTGCCAGAGTATATTAGATTAATCGCTGCAGGAAGATATACCGATGCCTATATGATCAATTGGGTTTCCAATGTCTTTCCGGGTGTCTTAGGTAGAACCTGTGATCGGCCCTGTGAACCTGCTTGCCGAAGGGGTAGAATTGAGGAAGAACCGGTGGCGATTTGCAGATTAAAACGCGTGGCCGCAGATTATAAATCGGATGTGGGATCTCTTATTCCAGGGCCTGTAAGCCTTAAGAATGGTAAAAAAATTGCCTTGATAGGTGCCGGACCTGCTTCATTGACCGTTGCCAGAGACCTTGCACCGCTGGGTTATGAAATTCATCTCTACGATGAGCAATTTGCCGGTGGAGGATTTATGCGTTCTCAGATTCCCAGTTTTCGATTACCTGAAGAAGTATTGAATGAGGAGGTAGGATATATTATTAACATGGGTATTCACACCCATTACAACCATTATGTTCAAAGTTTAGAAGAACTTTTGGCTCAGGATTATGATGCCGTTTTTGTCGGATCCGGTGCACCAAAAGGTAAAGATCTGCCGGATTTGCCCGGACGATCTGAAGCTGCAGCCAATATTCACATCGGTATCAATTGGCTTGCGAATGTTGCCTTTGAGCATACCCGGAACATTGGAAAAAAAGTATTGGTCATCGGGGGAGGAAATACCGCGATGGACTGTTGTCGCACCTCCAGAAGGTTGGGTGGTGAAGATGTTCGGGTGGTTGTTCGAAGTCCATTCAACGAAATGAAAGCATCTCCATGGGAAATTGAAGATGCCCAACACGAAGACATTCCATTTTACAATTGTCATTCACCCAAGAGATTTGTAGTAGAAGATGGTAAGCTCAAGGGAATGGAATTTGAGAAAGTTGAAGCAAGCTACGAGAATGGCAAGCGAAAATTAAAAGAAACAGGAGAAATTGTATTCATGGAGGCAGATGATGTACTGCTGGCCATTGGACAAGAAAATAGCTTTCCCTGGATTGAAAGAAATATAGGTATTGAATTCAATGATTGGGGTTTGCCGGTCGTTCATGAAAAAACATTTCAATCCACCCACCCCAAAGTTTTCTTCGGAGGAGATGCAGCTTTCGGACCAAAGAATGTTATAACGGCAGTAGCTCATGGACATGAAGCAGCTATTTCTATAGATCTATTTTGCAATCAAAAAAATGTTCAGGAGCGACCTGCTCCAATGACCAATTTGTATCTGCAAAAAATGGGAATTCACGAATGGTCTTATGACAATCAGACCTCGGATGATGACCGTTTCAAAGTTCCGCATGCCGACAAAAAATTGAGTCTGAAAGATCGCAAACTGGAGGTTGAACTGGGCTTTGATGACCAACTGGCTTTCAAAGAAGCTCAACGATGTTTGAATTGCGATGTACAAACCATTTTTACAGAAAGCAAGTGCATCGAATGCGATGCCTGTGTAGATATTTGCCCAACCAGTTGCATTACTTTCACAACCAATGGTGAAGAGGATGATTTAAGATCCAGGCTGAATGCACCTTCTCCGCATAAGGATCAGGATCTGTATGTTTCTGCCGTTTTACCAACAACCAGGGTCATGGTCAAAGATGAAAATGTGTGTCTGCATTGCGGACTGTGTGCAGAGCGTTGTCCAACCTCTGCCTGGGATATGCAAAAATTCATTTATAATTCTGCAAAAGCTTGCCAATTATGAGTTCAATCCAGAAAGTAAATGATCTGGTTATTCGATTTGCCAATGTAAATGGAACAGGTTCTGCCAGTGCAAATAATATGTTTGCCAAAGCAATTTTCAGAATGGGTGTTCCTGTTACACCAAAGAATATTTTTCCTTCGAACATTCAGGGTCTTCCAACCTGGTATGAAGTTCGCGTCAGTGAAAAAAATTATTTGGGTAGACGGGAAGGCATTGACATTATGGTTGCCATAAATGCTCAAAGTTTTAAAAAAGATGTAAAAGATATCCGAGAAGGTGGCTACTTAATCTACGATTCAACAAAAATACTGCATGAGGAAAATATCCGGGAAGACCTTCATTATATAGGGATTCCCATGATGGCGCTATGTATGCAGCATTTTACGGATCCCAGACAGCATCTTCTTATGAAAAATGTAGTGTATCTGGGCGCTTTGTGTGCCTTGCTTGGAATGGAAGTGGAGGTATTTGAAAAACTTATTCAGGAGCAATTTGCTAAAAAAGAAAAACTGATTCCGGGAAATATCAAAGCCTTGCATCTTGGAATCGACTATACCAAAGAACATTTCAACTGTCCGTTACCACTGACCATCGAAAGAAGAAATTTACTCGGTGATCGAATACTGACAGATGGCAACAATGCTTGCGGTTTGGGAGCATTATTTGCCGGAGCAACGGTAGGTTCATGGTACCCGATTACTCCATCAACCAGTCTGATGAATTCCTTTGAAAAGTGGTGCAATAAGTATCGGATTGATCCCGTAACCGGAAAGAAAAATTTTGCCATAGTACAGGCAGAGGATGAGCTTGCAGCCATTGGAATGGTATTGGGTGCTTCGTGGAATGGCGCAAGGGCTTTTACTTCAACCAGCGGACCCGGCGTATCCCTGATGTCTGAGTTTCTTGGATTGAGTTATTTTGCAGAAATTCCTGCGGTATTGATTGATGTCCAGCGAAGCGGCCCTTCTACGGGAATGCCAACCAGAACGCAGCAATCCGATGTGCTTTCAGCTGCTTATGCTTCTCATGGAGATACCAAGCATATTTTGCTTTTTCCGGCCAGTCCAAAAGAATGTTTTGATTTAACGGTAACCGCATTTGATCTGGCAGAATATTTTCAGACAGCCGTCATAATGTTAACAGATCTGGACTTGGGGATGAACGATCATCTCTCTGAAGCTTTTAGCTGGGATGAGCGCAAAGTTTACAACCGGGGCAAAGTGATGTCTGCCAAAGATCTGGATGAATTCAAAGTCTGGGGAAGATATCTGGATCTGGATAAGGATGGAATTCCTTACCGTACAATTCCGGGAACACACCCTACCAAGGGTGCTTTTTTTACCAGGGGATCTTCCCATGATCCAATGGCTATTTACACTGAGGATGGTGATGTATATGCAGAAGGTATGGAAAGGTTAATGCTTAAATGGGAAACCATCAGAAAGCATGTTCCGGAATCCGAAATCGTTATCCGGGATTCCAATTCAAAAGAAGCCATACTTTTCTTCGGAACGACTTCTTATTCTGCTGCAGAAGCCTTAGATATGTTAGCGCTCGAAGGAAAGACAATGAACCAGATCCGCATTAAATCTTTTCCATTTACACAGGCAACCATAGACTTTATCGCACAACATGAAACGGTTTATGTCATCGAACAAAACCGGGATGCTCAATTGAGGTCGCTGTTGATGATCGAAGCAGAAGTGCCATCCGCTAAGTTGAAGAAAATCTTACAGTTCAACGGAATGCCCATCACGGCTCAATATATTTATGATCATATCCTGGAATATCAGCTGAAAAAAAACTAACCCATGACTTACGCTCGTCCCTCTTTTAGAAATCCGGATATTCCCTTAAATGCTATTGGTCGTAGTAGAAAAGAATATGAAGGTGCAATTTCAACCCTCTGTGCAGGTTGCGGTCATGATTCCATTTCAGGTGCCCTGATTCAATCCTGTTTTGAACTTGGAATTGAACCGCACCGATTGGCGAAACTCTCCGGAATCGGATGTTCTTCCAAGACGCCAACTTATTTTTTAGGAAATTCCCATGGATTCAATTCCGTGCATGGCAGAATGCCTTCGGTTGCTACGGGTGCGGCTATGGCCAACAAAGAGCTGATCTATCTGGGTGTTTCAGGAGATGGCGATACCGCTTCGATCGGAATGGGTCAATTCGTCCACATCATCAGACGAAATCTGAATATACTGTACATTGTCATGAATAATGGTTGTTATGGCTTAACCAAAGGTCAGGACTCCGCTACTGCCGATGCAGGATCTATCAATAAATCGGGTAATGAGAATCCCTTCGAAGCCATTGATTTGGTTGGTCTTTCGCTTGAATTGGGAGCAAGCTTCGTGGCAAGGAGTTTTTCCGGAGATAAGTCCCAGTTGATTCCTTTGATTAAAGCTGGTTTGAAACATCCCGGTTTTGCATTGATCGATGTAATTTCTCCCTGTGTCACTTTTAACAACAATCCCGGAAGTACAAAATCCTACGATTATACCCGGGAACATATGGAAGCGACAGCAGCAATGGATCTCGTTCCCATCAAAGAAGAAATTCTGCATCATCAGGAAGATAATAGCACGAAAAAAATTCTACTTCATGACGATTCGATGATTACGCTCAATAAGCTTGCCAAGGACTGGGATCCAACCAATAAAAATTCAGCTTTGAACAAGCTTAAACAAAGTAAATCCGATGGTGAGATCCTTACGGGTCTGATTTATATCGACCCGGACAGCAAGGATCTTCATTCGGTACTGCAAACTACCGATACCCCTCTCAACCAATTGACACAATCGGTACTGACACCTTCCGCTCAGATTCTGGAGAAGATTTGCGCCGGAATGCGCTAAGCAAATATGAATTTTTGAGTAGACAGAATAATGTCTGTTATTCATTTAAAGATTAGGTTAAGAATAATTTCCAGAATGAATTGTAGAAGTCTTTTAAGATTAATTCATTTTAGCGGTCAACTTTTTTCATTAGTGCACAAAGCAGACATTCCATCATACAATAGCCATGGACGACATTATAATTCGAAAAATTTTACTGGACGAAATCTCAGAACTTCAGGCCATCAGCAGACAGACTTTCTTTGAAACGTTCGCGGATTATAATACAGCGGACAATATGCAAAAGTATCTCGACGAAAACTTAAGTATCGACAAACTCATAAATGAATGGTCAAACCCAAATTCCGAATTTTATTTCGCAAGCATCGATGGTAAAATTATTGCTTACCTTAAGATCAACACCGGCGATGCGCAAACCGAACTCAAAGGAAAATCCTCACTCGAAATAGAACGCATCTATGTTCTCAAAGACTATCACGGAAAAAAGGTCGGACAAATTTTATACGACAAAGCCATTGAGATCGCCAGGCAGCGCCATGTCGACTATGTTTGGTTGGGCGTTTGGGAAAAAAATTTAAGAGCAATTCAATTTTATAGAAAAAATGGTTTTGTAGCATTTGACAAACATATTTTTAAGCTAGGAGACGAACTGCAAACAGATCTAATGATGCACTTCAAATTTACAGACCCTAAGTCATAATACAATGGGGTAATGTCTACAACACGGTAAGAGCAACTGAGGTTTAGAGGGATTACATCGTAGCATAAAACTTTTGTATCTTCATTTAAATATTTTTCGGTTAAGCAGGTTGAGTGCTTCGAATCATTTAATGTTTTGCTTTCAAAAAAAGTATGCAACACCAGGGACAATCCAGCGTTTTTTAAATATTCGATATGCTGAGAGAATTTACATTTGTGTGCAAACCAATGAACCAAGATTGAAAAAAATGGTAACCGGTATTTTTTTGATAAATGTTTTTTTAATTTCGTTTTAAAATATTACAATAATAAATTTAGAAAGTACAATGAAACGAGTGACGGGAATTGGTGGTATATTTTTCAAATGCAAAGATCCAGATGTTTTAAAAGATTGGTATCGAAGGCATCTTGGTTTAGACACGGACCAATGGGGAACAAATTTTGAATGGCGTCAGGCTGAAGATGCTGAAAAAAAAGGATTTACGCAATGGAGTCCTACTTCTGAAAAATCAAAGCATTTTGATGGAGCCGTGATGATAAATTATCGCGTCGAAAATCTGGAAAAACTGGTAGCGCAATTAAAGAATGAAGGCGTGAGCCTAACCGATGAAATTGAAACCTTTAGCTATGGTAAATTTGTACATATTCTGGACAGCGAAGGAAATAAAGTAGAGCTTTGGGAACCGAATGACCTGGAGTATGACAGCATTGTGCTTGGACGTACCAAATAAATATAAGTAAGAATTTCGAACCTAAATTTAATTTAGTCGTTCATCGATGATTTACAATGAAAAGTCAGCCTCCTGATGGTTTATCCATCGTAGGAAACTTGGAAATAAACAAATCATTCATTATATTGGCAAGCCTTTTAGGTTTTAGTTTCCGTTTTTATGGCAAAAATAAATTGTACCTATCATGACATGGAAAGAATTTGTGGATCGGTTTGATACAGACGATGCTGTTGTACTATTGGAAGGAAAGAGAAAGGTGGCAGAAGGGGACAAAGAAAAGTTGAGCGCACTTGGATTTTTATTGGCATCAAAGACAAGCAGGATGCGCTTTAGAAGTGGTAATGCAGAAGGTGCAGACCAATTGTTTTCGGAGGGTGTTAGCGCGGTCGACAAGAAAAGATTGCAGGTGATTACGCCGTATTCCGGACACCGATCCAAACAAGCCTATGAAGCCATTTCTTTGGATGAGCTAAACCTTGCTTCAGAACCAGAAGTGTTGTATCAGTCTAAAAACAATAAGAAATTTGAAAAGCTGATTGACCAATATGTAAATGGTGATAAAAATCAATATTCTATAAAAGCAGCGTACATCCTTCGCGACACCATCAAAGCGATTGGAACGAAAGATATTAAGCCAGCCACATTTGGCATTTTTTATGATGATCTGGAACACCCAAGATCAGGTGGGACAGGCCATACGATGAATGTTTGTCAACAAAATAATATTCCGACCATAGACCAAAATACCTGGTTCATATGGCTGACAGAATAAATCGTTTATCAAATCAAACTTTTTTGAAATGTATTCGGAATCGCTTCAGACAGCATCGTTTGAATTCAACAAAATGAATAGGATTCCGGACCCTCTTCTGGCGCAAGTTTTCAAACATGTGTCAATACCGAAGATCTGAATAATTGATCGGCGCTTGCAGTATGAATTTTGGCATATCGTATAAAAGCAATTATCTTTTGATGGGTTTAGGCTCCAGCCTACATTTGAGTGAGTTCAGCTTTCTAAGCTTACATTATATAATGAATAACCAGTTTTTATTTATATAAGATAAAATTTTATCTAAATTCTCATAGATATAACTTCGGATTATAAGAGTAACTCATGTGTTTACATTTCAAAAAATGGCTTATATTCATGAGAACTCTGTTGGCGCATGTTTTACCAGTCCCGCCCAGCAGGACTAACCTGTGCCATGGTAGTATTTTAAAATTGATTGCTTTGATAATTGGTATGACAATAATATAAGTAAGCCACAATTCAAGAAGATATGAGTTCGTTGATGCACAAGTTTGAAAACTTGCGCCAGCAATGGGAAGATAAAATGTAGGAGTGAATTAAAGCGCTTCAAAAATCACCTGCTGTTATGACCAACTACGCATTTCTTGAGCAGACATTGAAAGAAGTTGTAAATGACAATAATAAGTTTGAGTTATTATTTAATAAATACCTCAATTCTGACCAATCACT
>WBZT01000113.1_pt1 | contig 69267 bp, 58 predicted proteins | sample 5204241 | NCBI WGS metagenome assembly WBZT01 (sample SAMN12344358, study PRJNA552823) | activated sludge metagenome | biome: Activated sludge suspended growth; feature: Nitrification reactor; material: Wastewater; isolation source: activated sludge from nitrification reactor of wastewater... | reverse complement strand
CTTGCCCCTGCCCGTGCTAATGGCGACCCTCAAGCGCAAAGTGAGAGGGCACTACAACTACTTCCGCGCCATTGGGAACCTCGCTTCGTTATGGAGCTTCCATCACCGGGTGGTCAAACTGCTTCACAAGTGGCTTAATCGTCGGAGCCAGAGACGTAGCCTGACATGGTCCAGCCTCACGGCGTTACTGAACCGTGTGCGGTTCCCCACGCCGAAGGATGCCATGCAAGGCCTTAGGGATCGGGGGCTCGCGCGTTGAAACCACCTTCTGCGCGAGTGAGTATGATTGAAGAGCCCGGTGCGGGAAAACCGCACGCTGGGATCTGTGCAGGGGTCGTCGGGTAACCGGCGCTCCTACTGCGACGCGCGCCGCGCAAAGCGTGGCGCATCTGGTCGGGTGAAAGTCCCGGCATGGTAAGGGTTAACCACCCACCATTACCGAGTGTTGCGCCTCTAGCGGAGCGGTTCTACCAGGAACTGCCGGACCGACTGGCCAAGTTCAGCCTGGCGGTAGCCCCGGAGAAGACGTGCAGCCACCGCTTCAGCCGCTTCCACCCGAGCCGGAGGTGACGTTTCACCTTTCTGGGCTTCGAGTTTTATTGGGAAGCTGATACCAAGGGTGTACCACGGGTATGGTGGCGCACAGCCAGAGAGAAACTACGGGCGAGCATCAAGGCCGCTAAGGACTGGCTGAAGAGCCATCGGCCCACTCCGCTGTCAAGGTTGATACCTACGCTGAGCCGCAAGGTTCTCGGGCACTACAACTATTTCCGTGCCATCGGTAACCAGCAGTCGCTGTGGATATTCTACAAGGAGGTCGTCAAACTGCTCTACAAGTGGTCGAATCGACGGAGCCAGAGGCGCAGCCTGACCTGGGACGGGATTAGGTGACAATTAACTTGACCGGTCGACGACAGCTATTTTGGCCGCTTTTGAAGGCTACGGTAGCCGGCATTCTCGCAACCAGAAGGAACGCGAATGTCGGGCAGTCGAATCACCATGCAACAGGTCAGGTTCTACATGAGCAACAGAAAGCAAGGGCAGACGCCGGAGCAAGCCAGCGCCAAAGCGGGCGTCAGCGAGCGCAGCGGGCGGCGGATCGACAGCGGTCGGATCGGCGTATTGGAGACCAAGGGGCGGGACTGGCGCACGCGCAAAGATCCGTTCGCGGAGGTCTGGGACAGCGAGGTCGTCGAGCTGTTGGAGCATCAGCCGGGATTGGACGCCCCGACCTTGTTCGAGAATGTGCAGGACCGTCATCCGGGCCGGTTCGGCAATGGGGGGAAGCGCACCTTTCAGCGCCGCGTCAAGGCGTGGAAGGCCCTGCATGGAGCGGACAAGGAGGTCATGTTCCGCCAGGTGCAGGAGCCGGGCCGGCAGGGGTTGTCGGATTTCACCGAGCTCAAGGGCATCGCGGTGACGCTCGTCGGTATGCCCCTGACGCATCGTCTCTACCATTTTCGCCTGGCCTACAGCGGCTGGAGCCACGTCAAGGTCGTGCTGGGCGGGGCGTCGTTCAGAGCGCCCTGGCCGAGGGGTTGCAGGAGGCCCTGTGGCGCCTGGGAGGGGCCCCGGCGGAGCACCGCACCGACAGCCTCGCGGCGGCCTACAAGAACCTCGCGGTCGAGGCCCAGGATGACCTCACCGAACGCTACGAGGGCCTGTGTGCGCACTATGGCATGACGCCCACGCGCAACAACCGCGGTGTCGGCCACGAGAACGGCGCGGTGGAATCGCCCCACGGGCACCGCAAGCGGCGCATCGCCCAGGCGCTATTGTTGCGCGAATCGGCCGATTTCACCGCCATCGACGACTACCGTCAGTGGCTCGACGCCTTGGTCGGGCGCTTCCACCGCCGTTGCAGCGAGGCCCTGGCCCTGGAGCGCGCGAGGCTCCAGGCGCTGCCGGCGCGGCGCACCACCGACTACAGCGAGCAGGTCGTAGCGGTCACCACCTCCAGCACCATCGAGGTCAGGCGGGTCGATTTCCCAGCGCGCCCATGCCTTCGGCGGGTTTCACGTACTCACCTACTCCATCGACTGCGACAAGTAAGCCAGAGACATCCCCCCTGACTTCTAAAGCCCATAGGGCTCGGCATACCAGTCTCGCAATACCTTGAGATCCCGGGCTGGGAGATAGGCGTAGGCCCCCATCAGATCGGCATGGACCGCCTCGGCGAGCTGGTGCGAGACTTTGGGGCTGGTCACCATGTGGAAGTACCAGGCGAAGGGGTAGCCGAGTGCCCGGTCGAACCCGTGGATCCGGTTGGCGAGGAGGGCGCCCCGGGCGACTTCTCCGTCGGGCAGGGGGGGAATCTCGCTCACCAGGATGGGGATGGGTTTGGCGCTGAGGTGGGTCGCGCCCTTGCGGTTCTGATACTCGCGGATGGCGAGGACCCAGTGCTCGCAGAAGTGCGCCGATTCCTGGGCGCTACCGCGCTCCCAGTCCCGCAAAAAGCGCTGCAGGCGCGGCCCGGCATCGCGGGAGACTATGAAATCCGGTACCCGCACCAGGCGCCGCAACAGCAGACGTGGGGGCCCTAGGGGCTTATGCTCCAGGCGCGGGAAGTCCAGGGGGTCCGCGAACTCCTCGATGCTGTCGGGGAACCAGTCGGGGGCGGTGATGGGGCGATCCAGGACCTCCTGGAGCTCCTCGACCTCGATCTGGATGAAGTCCGCCGGGCCAGGCCCGATGGGGGCCACCAGATAATGCGTCTGGCCGTTGAGACGGGTGACGAGATAGGGCAGGTCCGCGACCTTGAGCAGGAGTTCATCGATATCGCCGTCGGACTCGGCCTCCGCCCAGGCGACGAGATGGTGGGCGATGCGCTGGCCCTCCAGATCCACCAGGCCGCCCAGCCGATGCCAGCCGCCACGGGTCAGGGCGTGGCGTGGTTCGATTCCAGGAAGGCTCTCGCGCAGCACCGCGATGAGGGCATTCAGGTCCGCGGGCGCCGGCAAGGTGGCGCAAGCAGACCCCAAGGCGATCTCGAGGGCGGTGGGTCGCCGGGCGTCCTTCGGGGGCGTGATGGCGTTATTAACCATGGCGCAAGTCAGACCCCGGGTTCCATTTCGGCCAGGACCAGCCCGGTGGCCGCGTCCAGGTCCGTCGTCAGGCGCGGGCACTGAGCCTGCCCATCCACCAGGTACAGGTTGAAGCCCTCGGCGGTGCGCGCGGGCATGGCCCCGTCTATGTCGTCTTCCCGGCAATAGGTGAAGTGCTGCTCGGCAAAGACCTCGCGCAGGGCCGCCAGGGTCTGTTCGTTGAGTCCTGCTCGCGCGACGACCTGCATCACCTGCTCAATGCGCTCCGGGGTGATCACGCTTCCACCTCCAGTACAGGCTCGAAACGGATGCGCTCCTCGGGGGTATGACCCATGACCTTGGCGAGCCAGGGGGGTGGTTTGTCGGCCAGGATCCGTTGGAGTTCGGTCAGGCGCTGGCGGGCGCTGCCCCCGGCGGCATCCTGGATGGGATGGATGTCGGCCTTGATCACCTTGGCGGCGGCGGGCCCGCCAATCGAGGCGACATAGAGGATCTGACAGTCGCGAATTAGGTGGGCACGATACGCCGTCTTGTCTTCCTCCTTACCGTCCTCGGCGTCCCGGGCGTCGATCAGACGTAACCCCACCGCAGAGACGTGGTAGATGAGGAAGCGCCGGGCACTGCCAAAATGGCCATCCAACACTTCGCCACCATTAGAGGCACAGGCTACCCGGATGGAGCCGGGCATCATGCCTTCTCCAGGGGGTTCCAGGACCGGGGGCGGGTCGGTCGCGGCGACCCCTTCTCCCTTCAACAGGGTCAGGGCCCTCTTGAGGGTGTCCGGGTCCATGTCCTCAAGATCGCCATGCGCGGCAGTCTTCAGATCCTTTACCCGCAAACTCGCCAGCTTGTCCGCTGTCGGCGGCAGGCCGATGGCGTCAGCCAGGATGCGGATCAGGTGGGCGGGGGAGATATCGGGCAGTACCCGGGCAGCGAGTCCGATGCGCAGGGCGATGTCGTGCGAGAGTGGGGGATCCATGGTCTTGACTCCTCAAGTCGGTGCGCGGGTCAGCCGCGGCGGCTTGGCCATCCCTGGCCAGACACTTGAGCAGGAAGGGTTGTGGAATCCCGTCCCGCCGCCCATGCCAACGCTTAACCCGCAGGTTGGGGTTCAGTCCGGTTGCCACCCTAGGCCGCGATGATGCAATCGTCTTCCATGCAGGCGTTGATACACTGGGGCAGGTCGTGTTCGCCCACGCACTCGGTACAGGATTCAGGGTCAATCTTGTAAGTACCCTTGAAGGGGCTAATGGACTTGGTGGGGCAAAGCGGCATGCAGTCGCCGCAAGCGGTGCAGATACTTCTTACGATATGAAAGGCCATAATGCTCTCCCATGGGATGTGGCCGGGGTCACGGGTTAAACCCCAGATTGGAAATTAAACGGCGCGGGTGAAGCGCAGGGTGGTTGGAAAACGCGGCGGCGGGCTGATTGGATCCAGATACCACTGGGAGCCATCGGTCAGCTCCACCTTGCCACCCCAGGCTTCCGGGGTGTCGGTCTCCACCGAGGCGATGGTCTCCTCCATATCCTTTTTCGCGACATAGAAGAGGAGGGCACCGGTGTCGCTCCTACGGATCATGACGCTTGGCATGGGAATTTTCTCCAGTTGGATCCGGCGTCCCCTTGCGGGTCGGGGATGGAATAGGCGGCAGAGACATCCATCCTCGGCTAGCGCACCAGGTCGTAGTTGTAGTCGGTGGTACCCATGCCTCGGGTTTCTTCATCCAGCCGCTCCAGGACCGCGTTGACCAGGGTGGTCAGCAGGTACATGGCTCCCTCGTAACCCAGGGTGGTCATGCGGTGCAGATGGTGCCGGTCGAAGATCGGGAAGCCGATACGGATCAGCGGCACCTCATGTTCCTTACCCTTGTGCAGGGTGTCGCGCTGGATGAACTTGCCGTAGCTGTTGCCGATCATGAAATCGGGCTTGTCGGTGAAGCACAGGGAGCGGAAGTGCCAGAGGTCACAGCCGGTGTAAACCTTACCCTCCTTGCCAAAGGGCGAGGTCGCGAGCAGTCCCTCCACCTCCTTCTTCCAGCGCTTGTTGGCCTGGTGGCACAGGATGTGGGTCGGCTCGGCCCCCAACTCCAGCAGGAACTTGACCATGCCGAGGACGAAGTCGGCATCACCGTAGAGCCCGAACTTCTTGCCGTGCAGCCAGGCATGGCTGTCGGTCATCATATCGACCAGGCGGCCGCGCTCCTTGGCCAGCGAATCGGGGATGGGCTTGCCGGTCAGTGCCGCAACCTTCATCAGGAATTCGTCAGTCCACTCCAGGCCCATGGGAATGTTGATGTGGCTGGCCGGCTGCTTCCAGGTGATCTGGACGAATTTCTTGGTCTTAGCCAATTGCCAGGGTTGCAGCAGTAGGGTGTCGATGGCGTTGGGGGCATCCTGCATCTCATCAATAGGGGTACCTCCCTCGTACATGCGAAATTCGCCATCAGCCGGCGTGTCCAGCACCTCGGTTGGGTCGCAGAGCAGGCTGTAATCGACGCCCATTTCCTTCATCATGCGGTGCATGACGCGATAATTGCCCAAATAGGTCTCGAAGCCGGGCACCAGGTTGATCTTGCCATTGGAGCCGACAACCTTGTCGTCCATCGCATTGATCGTGAAATAGCGCTGTATCCCCTCGAACATGTTGTCCCAGCCCGTGGTATGGCTGCCGACAAAACTGGGTGTATGGGCGAAGGGGGTCGGGAACTCGGAGGGTATGTATCCCTCTTTCTTGGCATTGCCGATGAAGGCGTTAAGGTCATCACCGATGACCTCGGCCATGCAGGTGGTGCTGACGGCGATCATCTTGGGCTTGTAAAGGGCGAGGGCGTTTTCCAGACCATCGAACATGTTTTTTTGGCCGCCAAAGACCGCCGCGTCCTCGGTCATGGAGTCCGAGACACAGGCGATGGGCTCCTTGAAGTGGCGGTTGAAATAGGTGCGGAAGTAGGCCACGCAGCCTTGTGATCCATGCACATAGGGCAGCGTTTTCTCGAACCCTAAGGCGCAGAGAACAGCACCCAGGGGTTGACAGGCCTTGGCCGGATTGACGGTCAGGGCCTCGCGCTTGAAGTTGAGTTCCTGATACTCTGGGGATGTGCTCCACTGAAAGATCTCCTCGATCTCCTCGGCGGAGTGCCCCTCTTCCACGCCGGCGCGCTTCCTGGCAAGGTTTTCCACATAGTCCGCTTCCCGGAACAGGGGATAGCTGGGCTTGATCTGATCGATGGTCTGGCTCATGGGTAGGCTCCCGTCGCGCCGCTAATCCGCGGACAACGACCTGGTGGGTACTGAGTTCGGTTGCTGGCGGATGGCGGTTGACGCTGCGATCAGGCGCTGGCGGCCACGGGCAGTGACTCTCCCGTGGCGGACTGCCGCCAGGGGGCCTGCATCTGTTTCCAGCAGGGGTTGTTGATCGTCATATCCATGTCGCGGGCAAAGATGGCGAAACCGTCGTAGCCGTGATAGGGACCCGAGTAGTCCCAGGAGTGCATCTGGCGGAAGGGGATGCCCATCTTCTGGAAGATGTACTTCTCCTTGATGCCGGAACCGATCAAATCGGGTTTAACCTTCTTGACGAATTCCTCGAACTCATAGCCCGTGATGTCGTCATAGAGAAGGGTCGCGTTGCCCATTTCCTTAATGGTGCGGTCATAGTCGTCGTTGTGAGCGAACTCGTAACCGGTGCCGACTACCTCCATGCCGAGGTCTTCGTAGGCGCCAATGACGTGACGCGGGCGCAGGCCGCCCACATAGAGCATGACCCGTTTGCCTTCCAGGCGCGGGCGGTACTTGGCGATGATCGCCTCGTATTCGGCCGTGTACTTGGCGATAACCTTTTCGGCACCCGCCTGGATGGTTTCGTCGAAGAAGGTGGCAATCTTGCGCAGTGACTCGGCGATTTTGGTAGGGCCGAAGAAGTTGTACTCCATCCAGGGCACCCCATACTTCTCTTCCATGTGGCGTGAGATGTAGTTCATGGAGCGGTAACAGTGGATCAGGTTCAACTTGACCTTGGGGGTCAGTTCCATCTCTGAGAGGGTGCCGTCACCGGACCACTGAGCGACCACGCGCAGACCCATCTCCTCCAGCAAGATGCGTGATGACCAGGCGTCGCCACCGATGTTGTAGTCGCCGATGACGGCTACGTCGTAGGGAGTGGTTGGAAAGGACTCGTCACCGTCGCGGTTGCCGATGACCCAGTCGCGGATGGCGTCGTTAGCGATGTGGTGGCCCAGGGACTGGGAGACGCCACGGAAGCCTTCGCAGCGTACGGGTACCACGGGCTTGTCGAGTTCCTTGCTCTTCTTCTTAGCCACTGCCTCGATATCGTCGCCGATGAGACCAATCGGGCATTCGGACTGCACGCTGATACCCTTGCTCAGGGGGAAGAGGCCTTCGATCTCGGAGATGAGCTTATCGAGCTTCTTATCCCCGCCGAAGACAATGTCCTTCTCCTGAAAGTCCGAGGTGAAGTTCATGGTGCCGAAGGTATTGATCCCGGTCATGCCGACGTAATAGTTGCGGCGGCCCGCCCGAGAATACTGGCCACAGCCCACCGGGCCATGGGAGATATGGATCATGTCCTTGATGGGACCCCAGACCACCCCCTTGGAACCGGCGTAGGCACAACCCCGGACCGTCATGACGCCGGGCAGGGATTTACGGTTGGAGATAATGCATTTCTTGGACTGCTCGACGGCTGGATCGTTGACGGCCAAATGTTTGGCGCGCTCTTTCTTGGCCTTATCCGGATAGACCTCGAGTACCTCTTGGATGAGTTCGAGGGTCTCTTCGCGAGTCAATGCTGACATATTGGCTTTCCTCGATGCGGCGCCGCGGCTCATGGGCCGGCCGTCGCGCCTTGAGAAGGGTGAAAACAAGGGGGCGGCGGTACCACCGCATCGCATCCCTTGTGGGACTAACCCTGGCTAGGCGGCGAGGGCAACTTCCTGCACGGCGGTCTTGCCGATGATGGTTTCGTCTTCCTCGTCCATGAGGCCGAATTCCATCAAGAGGTCTTCCAGGGCATCCATGGTGATGGGGGTGGGGATCACGAAGTTCTTGTTGTCGATGATCTTCTGGGCCAGGTCGCGGTATTCCTGGGCCTGCCTGGCCTTGGGGTCGTATTCGATGACCGTCATGCGGCGGATCTCGGCGCGCTGCACCACGTTGTCACGGGGCACAAAGTGGATCATCTGGGTGCCTAACTGGCGTGCCAGTTCCATGATCAACTCGTCTTCCCGGGCCGTGTTACGGCTGTTGCAGATGAGGCCCGCCAGGCGGACACTCCCGGAGCTGGCATATTTCACGATGCCCTTGGAAATATTATTGGCCGCATACATGGCCATCATCTCGCCCGAGCAGACGATGTAGATTTCCTGGGCCTTGTTCTCGCGGATGGGCATGGCAAAGCCCCCACAGACTACGTCGCCCAGCACATCATAGAAGACGAAGTCGAGATCTTCGTCGTAGGCGCCCTCTTCCTCAAGGAAGTTAATGGCGGTGATGACCCCACGACCGGCGCAACCCACGCCGGGTTCGGGACCGCCTGATTCGACACACTTAATATTGCCGTAACCAACCTTCAGCACGTCCTCCAACTCCAGATCCTCGACGGAGCCGGCGTCGGCAGCCATCTGCATGATGGTATTCTGTGCCTTGGCGTGCAGGATTAAGCGGGTGGAGTCGGCCTTGGGGTCACAGCCGACGATCATGACCTTTTTGCCAAGTTCAGCGAGACCCGCAACGAGGTTCTGGGTGGTCGTGGACTTACCGATTCCGCCTTTGCCGTAGATGGCGCATTGACGTATTGCCATGGGTGAGATCTCCTGTGAGCCCGTAGGGAGGGGCATTGAAATGTGTTTCTTTCAATATCCCTTCAGCAATCCATGTGCCAAGGCTAAAAATTAAATTATCTATATGATAATGAATGATTTATTTCCTCGTGTTGAGGTTGCTGGTTTGGTGGTATCCCCGACAAAATCTCCGGCGGCAATGGATAACAACCGACAAAGCAAACAGGCCGCAGGGGGGTTGGGGGTGCCAGCCCCCACCCTCCCTTCCAGCGCGCGACTTGCGATCAACCATTGCAATCTACCGGCGGCGATTCTGGGCGGCCTGACCTATCAGCGGCACCCAGTCCCACTGGAGTTGGATGGCATCCGGGCCTTTCACGCGGATCTCTTCCGCGCCCTGGCGCCACTCGATCAACATCCAGTGCGGGCCCAGGTCTTCCAGGATTATATGAGCGCCCACTTTCTCCTCGATCACCTGGACGAGGCGGGGCTGGTATCTGGCCGGACGAAAAAGAAACGGATCAATGCCAACTATCTGCGCATGGCGCGGGGTTGGTCGTTCGATTCGGACGGACGCGAGGGGGCTGTTCTCAAGCGCTGGGTGGAGAGTCGTTTCGGCCTGCTGGCGCGCCACCACGCAGGCCCTCTCCAGGGTCGCGGTAGCAAGGCCTATCAGTGCTACGTCGCCGAAGGTACCCGGGGCCTCTATGCCACCAATGCCCTGGAGGCCCAACTTGACCTTCTCTACACCTATTGTCAGTACGAGTTAGGCCTCTCCTTTCCCCGGGAGACTCACCTAGACCTCTTTCGCGGCATCAACCGCATCGATGAGCATGAAATCCTGGAATCACTGGGCAGTGGGCGCTACCGGGTTCTCTTCAACAACCTCAACAGTTTCACGAGTAACCGCGAGCGCGCCGACGAGTTTGGAGACTACATCCTGCGCGTCGCTGTACCCTTGCCGAAGATCTTCTTCTTTAATCGTCTGTTACCCGGTATGCTCAAGGGCGAGGACGAATATCTGGTGATCGGGGGGCTTTATGAAGTTGCAATCAGTCCCATGTAACCCCCATGACTTGCCGAGGATCGAACCATGTTGATAAAGCGACCCAACCCCATTCCCTCCTCCGAGATCACCCCCCGGGAACACTGGCTGCGGCGCCGGGAACTGATGGCCGGGGCCGCCGCGGGTCTGGGCCTTGCCGCCCTTGGTGGATTGGGGGCAGCGCTGACGGCTAGTTCGGCGCGGGCGGGTGCCAAGATTCCGGGCCTGACCCCCAGCCCCTTGAGCACGGACGAGACCCCCACGCCCCGCGAAGACGTTACCGGTTACAATAATTTCTATGAGTTGGGTACGGGGAAGGATGATCCGGCACGCCATGCCAGCCTGTTCCAGACCCGGCCCTGGACGGTGCGGGTGGATGGGGCCTGCGCGGCGCCCGGGGAGATTGGGATCGAGGATATCCTGACGGGCTTCCCTCAGGAGGAGCGCATCTATCGCCTGCGGTGCGTTGAGGCCTGGGCCATGGTCATTCCCTGGGTGGGTTTCCCCCTCGGGGATCTGCTCAAGCGCTTCCAACCCACCGCCCAGGCCAAGTTCGTCGCCTTCGAGACTCTCTACGACCCCAAGCAGTTCCCTGGGCAAAGGCGAGCAGTGCTGGAATGGCCCTATCGGGAGGGGCTGCGCATGGACGAGGCTATGCACCCCCTGACTATCCTCGCCACCGGCCTCTATGGGGAGGTCCTGCCGGGCCAGAACGGCGCGCCTCTGCGCTTGGTCGTGCCTTGGAAATACGGCTTCAAAAGTATCAAGTCCATCGTGCGCATCAGCTTTGTCGAGTCCCAGCCGCCGGCCACCTGGAATCAGATGCAGCCAGGGGAGTACGGCTTTTATGCCAACGTCAATCCGGCGGTGGACCATCCCCGCTGGAGCCAGAAGACCCATAGGGTCATCGGCGCAGGGCTTTTCGCGCCTAAGGAAAAGACTCTGCCCTTCAATGGCTATGCCGAACAGGTGGCGAGTTTGTATGCGGACATGGATCTGAAGCGTTTCTTCTGACGTCGTGTCCGTCCCTAGGCCCAGCCGCCCGTCGCCCGCTAGGCCCACCCTCCGGTCCGATACTGCCGTCCGTTTCGGGAAGCCCCTTCTCTTTCTGCTCTGTCTGGCGCCCTTTGGTCTGCTCGCCTGGCGCACCCTTAACAACGGACTGGGCGCCAACCCGGTGGAGGCGGTGGTCCACTTCACTGGAAGCTGGGCCCTACGGTTCCTGCTGATCACCCTGGCGGTAACGCCGCTGCGGCGCCTGAGCGGTCAGCCCTGGCTGGTTCGCTTTCGTCGTCCGCTCGGTCTCTTCGCCTTTTTCTATGCCCTACTCCATTTTGCCGCCTATCTGGTCCTGGATCGCGCCTTAGTCTGGGAGGACATCACGACCGACCTGACCAAGCGGCCCTACATCGTGGTGGGTTTTGTCGCTCTGCTGCTGCTGGTCCCCCTGGCGGTCACCTCCACCCGGGGCTGGATCAAGCGCCTCGGCCGCCACTGGCTGACCCTGCATCGTACCGTCTATGTCATCGCCATCCTGGCCGTGCTACATTTCCTCTGGCTGGTAAAGGCTGATACCCTGGAACCCTTGATCGACGCGGCGGTGTTGGCGGTATTGCTTGCCTTCCGGTTGCCTTGGGGGCGACTGCTCAGGCACCGGCACACTGAAAATGTAACCCCTTGACGTTAATTGACCCTCACCTGGCCCTACTTCAGGGCTATTGACTCTCGGGGCCAAAATCCCATAAGCGATGGGCGTCGAGCCGCAGGCGATAGCCGGATTCCAGGGCCTCGAGCTGGCTGACGCGGGCGGTGAGCTGAGCCTCGTTGGCGATGCGTCGGGCCGCGAGGAGATCAATCATGGTGCCCTCGCCGAGTTGATAGGCGCGGGCGGTCATGTCCGCGGCGTGAACCAGGCGGGTGGCGGCCTGGCTGGCCGACTGCCAGGAGATGCGCGCCGCCCGGGCCGTCTGGAAGAGACCGGCGGCCTCGGCGGTTACCTTTTGCAGGGCGGCCGCCTCGCGTTGGTTGGCGACCTCCGCCTCTGCCAGGGCGGCATTGGCCTTGGCCTGGCGAGCGCCACCGGGCAGATTGATAATGACATAGGCCCCGATGATGTTTTCTTCCCCATCGCGCTCGCTGGCCACGTGGAGGCCGAAGGTCGGGTCGGGCAGGCGGTCGCTCGCGGCGCGCTTGACGCTGACCCGTGACTGGCGGACATCACCTTGGGCCAGACCCAGTTCATGATTGTGCTGGATGATGGCGGTGATCCATTCCTCCGCATCGCCATCCAAGGGGGGTGGCTCAGCAATTCGCCTTTGTTCCTCCAAGGGCAGGTCCGGATAGCGGCGGCGCAAGTCCTCCGCGGCGGTATCCCGGCGTCCCCGTGCCTGGGCTAATTGGGCCTCGGCCTGGGCGAGGGCAGCCTCGCCCTGAACGGTTTCGAGGCGGGCGGCATCCCCCAATTCCTGACGGCGTGATACGGCCTTGGCCTGCTTCTTCAGCAGGGCGACCTCGGCATCCCACTGGGCGACGGCGGCACTCTCCTTCAGCCAGGTAAACCAGCCCTTCAGCAGGTTGCGCGCTGCCTCATGCTCGGCATCTTCGCGCCTCTTTTCGGCCTGGTTGACACCGAGGCTGCCTAGCTCGCTATCGAGGGCGGCTTTGCCTGGCAGCCGTACCTGGCGTTGCAGGTCGCCATTCCATTCCTGAAAACGATCATCGGGGCCGCTGGGGGGATTGACCCGGCGCTGTTGCCCCCCGAGGAGTAGGGTCCATTCGTAATCGCCAGCCTCCAACCGGGCACGGTTGGCCTGCTCGACGGGGATCAGGCTATCCACTACCCGCACCCCGGGGTTGGTGCGCAGGATTTGAGCCACGATCCCGGCGGGTGGCAGGTTAGGGGTCGGCTCTGAGGCCAGGGCGTCCAGACTTAGGGTGGCGATCAGCAGGGCGAGGGGGAACTTTGTCATAACCGTCCATTCTCCAGGACCGGAGCCAACCAATAGAAAACGTTTGCGCGGGGCAGATCGGCCTTGATCAATTTCAGAACGGCACGCATGGATTCCTCGGGACCCACCAGTCGGATCAGGATACGTTGGGCGTGGCCGGCGACCAGTTCCGAAGGCTCGACCAGATTGACGACCGAGCCGTGGCCCTCGGCCGCGCTGGCGGTGAAGCCGCGTACCAGATCCGGGCGGGAGAGCATCAAATCCTCGACCAGTTGGGCGACGTCAGTGGGCATGGCCAGGGTAAGCAGGACATCAGACATGAGCTTTCTCGGTAAAGGCGACGGTGGGTTCGACGCCGAAACGGCGGAACAAAATGGGCAGCAGGACGAGCGTCAGCGCCGTCGAGGAGAGCAGGCCACCGATGACGACAATAGCCAGGGGGCGTTGCACCTCCGATCCTGGGCCCGAGGCGAACAGCATGGGTACCAGGCCGAAGGCGGCGATATTCGCCGTCATCAAAACCGGTCTTAGCCGGCGGCGGGCCCCCTCGACGACCACCTCCGCTACGGGCAGGCCCCGTGCCAGCAACTGGTTGAAGTAGGTGACCATGACCACGCCATTGAGGACGGCAATACCGAGCAGGGCGATGAAACCCACTGAGGCGGGGACCGAAAGGTATTCACCGGCGATGTAAAGGCCGAAGATGCCGCCAATCATGGCTAGGGGAATGTTGGACAGGACTAGCAGGGCCTGGCGCACCGAGCGGAAGGTCGAGAAGAGGAGGAAGAAGATCAGCGCCAGGGCCACGGGTACGACGACCATCAGCCGGGCTGCCGCCCGCTGCTGGTTCTCGAACTGGCCGCCCCAGGCTAGCCGGTAGCCCTCCGGTATCGGGACGTCGCGGGCCACGGCCGCCTTGGCGTCCTCGACAAAACCAACCAGATCGCGGTCGCGTACGTTCGACTGGACCACGACGTAGCGCTGGGCATTTTCCCGGTCCACCTTGACGGGGCCATCGATCCGGTCGATGCGTGCGACGCTGGTCAGGGGCACGCTGCCACCATCGGGCAGGCTTAGGCGTAGCGCCTCGAAGTCGGCGGGGGTGGCGCGCAACTGTTCGGGTCCGCGCAGGATCAGGGGAATACGCCGCCCCTGTTCTATGACGGTACCGACGTCACGTCCCTCCAGCAGGGCTTTGAGATCGTTCTGAATATCGTCGACGTTTAGTCCGTATCGGCCGGCCGCCAACCGGTCGATCTCGATTTTCATGTATTGGACGCCATTGTTCTGGAGAGTGAAGGTATCCTCGGCGCCGGGTACCTGTTTGACTCTGGCCACGACCTCGGTGGCCAAGCGGTTAAGGGTGTCCAGATCGGGTCCATAGATTTTGATTGCCAAGTCACCGCGCACGCCGGTCAACATCTCGGAGACCCGCATGTCGATAGGTTGTGTGAAGGAGAAGCCTATGCCAGGAAAGTCAGCCATCACGGCGCGCAACTGGTCGGCTAACCAGGCGGGATCGGGTTTGCGCCAGGTGTCCCGCGGTTGCAGCACCATAAAGGTATCGGTCTGGTTCAGGCCCATGGGGTCCAGGCCTAATTCGTCGGAACCGGCGCGGGCGACGATGGCCTTGATCTCGGGTACCTGCTCCAGGATGGCGGCTTGCACCCGGGTGTCGATCTCCAGGGTCTGGTCGAGGCCGATGGAGGGCAGCTTTTCCAGTTGCATAATGAGATCACCCTCATCCATGGTGGGCATGAAACTCTTGCCCAGCAGCATGAATATGCCGCCGCCAGCCACCAGGGCGATAAGGGCGATGGCGACGAAGGTCCGGCTGTGGGCGAGGGCGGTCGTCAGGACGCTATCGTAGATGGCGGCCAATTTGCGCACCAGCCAGGGCTCGTGATGCACCCCGCGTTGGATGAGATAGGATGCCAGCACTGGTACCACGGTCAGGGACAGGATGAGGGAGGTGGCGAGGGCAAAGACGATGGTCAAAGCCACCGGTCCGAACATTTTACCCTCCAATCCCTGGAGCGTGAGCAGGGGCAGAAAGACCAGGATGATGATGACGATGCCGGAGGTGACCGGGGCGGCGACCTCGCGGGCGGCACGGAAAATCAGATGGAGGGTGGGCAGGTTGTCCGGTGCCTCCGCCAGCTCGCTTTCGATATTTTCGACCACCACCACCGCCGCATCCACCAACATGCCAATGGCGATGGCTAGGCCGCCCAGGCTCATCAGATTGGCGGAGAGTCCGTAGAGGCGCATGAGAATGAAGGTGGCTAGGGCGGATAAGGGCAGCATGACGGCGACTACCAGGGCCGCGCGCAGGTTGCCGAGAAAGGCGAGCAATAGCAACACCACCAGCACGATGGCCTCCAGCAAGGCCTTGGACACGGTACCGACGGCCCGATTGACCAGGTTACCGCGATCGTAGAAGGGCTCGATGGTGATGCCTTTGGGTAGGGTCGGCGCAATCTCGGCTAACCGCGCCTTGACGCCGTCGACCACCGAGCGCGCATTGGCGCCCCGCAGGCCGAGGACCAGGCCCTCGACCGCCTCCCCCTTGCCGTCCTTGGTGACTGCGCCATAGCGGGTCAGGGATCCAAAGCGCACCTCAGCTACGTCTCCGACGCGCACTACCAGGCCATCGTTGGATTTCAAAATGATGGCTTTGACGTCGTCAATCGTGCGGATGGCGCCCTCGGCCCGCACCAGGAGGGCCTCCTCGCCATCGGTCAGGCGGCCTGCACCATCGTTGCGGTTGTTGGTCTCAAGTACTTCCCACAGGTCCTTGAGAGCCAGACCTCGGGAGACCAGGAGTTGTGGGTTGGGTACGACCTCGAAGGTGCGCACCTGGCCTCCCAGGCTATTGACATCGGCTACGCCGGGTATGGTGCGCAGTTGCGGGCGGATGACCCAATCGAGGAGCGCGCGCTTCTCGTCCAGGGGCAGGTCACCCTTGATGGTGAACATGAACATCTCGCCGAGGGGGGTGGTGATGGGGGCCATGCCGCCCGTGACCCCTGGCGGCAGATTACCCATGGCTGAGGCCAGGCGCTCGCCGACCTGCTGGCGGGCCCAGTAGATGTCGGTGCCATCCTCGAAATCAATGGTGATATCCGTCAGGGCATACTTGGATGTCGAACGGAGCAGGCGTTGATTCGGGATGCCGAGCATCTCCTGCTCGACGGGCACTGCCAGCCGGGTTTCGACCTCCTCCGGGGTCATACCAGGTGCCTTCAGGATGATCTTGACCTGGGTCGTCGAGACGTCGGGAAAGGCATCGATGGGCAGACCCAGGAAGGCCTGAATGCCCGCCGCGATCAGGAGGACGGTCAGCACCAGCAGCAGCAGGCGCTGGGTCAGGGAGAAGCGGATCAGGCGGTCTAACATCATTCGCCCTCGGCACCGGAGATCATGGCTTTGAGGCCGGAGACGCCCTTTAACACCACTCGATCGCCCACCTTGAGACCCGCAACCCGCAGCCCCTCGCCACTTTGATTGATGATCCTTACCGGCCGGGCCTCGAAGCTGGAGGCCTGGTCATCGCTGGCGATCTGAACGAAGGCGAAGGTCTGGCTTCCCTGACGTATCACGGCGGCGGCGGGCAGGCGCTGGTCCTGGGCGTTATGCTGAGCGATCTCGACCTCAACCGCTTGACCTGGCGTCAACTGCTCGGCGCCCTCGCTGACGAGGGCCCGTAGCAGCCGGGTCTGGCTGGCCGTGTCGATGCTGGGTCCGATGGCAATCAGGCGGCCCTGGATGTCGCTGCTGGCGATCCGTACGGGGGTTCCCACCTCCAGACCATTGAAGATCGTGGTCGGGGCCTGGATTTCCAGCCAGAGTGGTGCGAGTTGGGCGATGCGGTAGATCACCGCCGAGGCCTCGACCCGTTGACCCAGGGCCGCTCCCTGCTCAAGTACCACGCCATCCATGGGCGCGGTCAGGACCAGGGGGCCACCACCTTTGCTGGGCACGCCGGCCAACTCCAGGTGCTGCTGGCTCTCGGTGGCGCGAGCGGCGGCTTGGCTGGCGGCGGCGCGCGTGGCCTGGAGACGGGATTCGGCGATCAGTCCTTCGGTGTACAACTGCTCATCGCGTTTGAGATTTTGCTGCTGGAGGCTGGATTGAGAGGTGGCCTCCATGGCATCGCGCTGCAAAGTGAGTGCCTCCGGGCTGGAGATGCGCGCGACGACCTCGCCACGCTTGACTCTGGCACCCGTGGCTACCGTCAGCCGTTCGACCAGGCCCGCGACGGGGGCGGAGACGAGGCGGATCTGATCGGTTGGCACCACCACTCGGGCGGGCAGTCGGCTGGGGCGTGCATCCAGGGCCTCGCCAATGACCAGGGTCTCAATGCCCAGGGACTTGATTTGAGAGGGTTGCAGGAGCAGTGGCTCGCCAGCCGACCAGGCAAGCGTGGTCGGGAGCCAGAGGAGGAGGAGCCGAACAGGGTGGGGTATATACATGTTGTGAACTCTTAAAGGAGAAGTTCCAGGGTTGCAACCGATACTAATAGATCCGCCTTAAGACGAACTTAAGGGTGTCATGAGGCCAGTCTAGTCCAGAAGAGGGCAGGGGTTCTGCAGACCGGGCCCAATCCGCATGGTCGGATGTCCCATGTCAAGGCCAATTAGCGATCCAGTTCCTGATCTTGTTGAGAAAGCGGATCCTCAATCGGCTCCAGATGGGTCAGGACGTGGGCATGGGGCAAGGCGGCGCGCATTTCGGCCTCGATTCGCTCCACTAGGTCATGCCCCTGTTTGACTGTCCAGCGGCCTGGCACCAGGACATGAACAGAGATGAAGACGCGCGCGCCGGCCTGGCGGGTCCAGAGGGCGTGGAAATCGATGCCCTGGCCCCGGTACTTCTCCATAACCTCCGCGAGGACTGCCTGTTGGTCCGTCGGGAGGGCCGTGTCCATGAGGCCATCGGCGGAGCGGCTCACCAGCCGCACCCCGGTCCAGACGATATTCGCAGCCACCAGGAGGCCCAGCAGGGGATCCAGCCATAGCCAGCCGGTCGCCCAAACAGCGGCGACCCCCAGGATCACCCCGACGGAGGTCCAGACATCCGTGAGCAGGTGATGGGCGTCCGCTTCAAGGGTAATGGAGCGGTGCTCACGCCCGGCGCGCAGCAGGACGAGGGCCGTCAGCAGGTTGATGATGGAGGCGAACCCCGAGATGGCCAGACCCACTCCGAGTTGTTCCAGCGCCTGGGGATGGAGGAGCCGATCCACGGCGGCCCAGCCGATGGCAATGGCCGCGCCCAGGATCAGTAACCCCTCGAAACCACTAGAAAAATATTCCGCCTTGCCATGGCCGTAGAAATGATCGTCGTCCGCGGGCTGGGCCGCGATCGTCAGCATCCAAAGGGCCATGATGGCGCCGGCCAGATTGACCAGGGATTCCATGGCATCGGAGAGCAGCCCCACGGATCCGGTGAGCCACCAAGCCCCGGTCTTGAGCAGGATGGTTGTCAGAGCCGCGGCGATCGACAGCCAGGCGTAGCGTTTGAGGTCAGGTTGGGCCATGGGATGAATACCGGGAGTTGGGTTGGTGGGCGGGCGGTGCGCCAGGCTGCGAGTCTTGGCGAGGTTAAGCCTGGAACAGCCAGCCGTTAGCTGCAGTTAATCATCATCAGTCTGATTTTTCTGATCATGGTTTTTACCGCCCTCCTGGCCCTTGCCACGAATATCGTGCTCGTTGGCGGTGCGATGGCACTCGACGCAGTTTCTGAAGACACGAATCCCCTCCTCGATGTGCTTGCGCCGAATCTTTTCCGGGCTATGCTCGTGGCAGCCGTAACAACTATAACGGCTGTAATCATTGCGCTCATGGCAAGTTTCGCATGGGGCCTGATGGTCGCTGTCGAGCAGGAAATACTGATCGTGGTCGTAAGTCGCGGGAGTCCACTGATCCTGGCTATGGCATTGGCCGCAGTTTCCGGTGATTCCTTGGTGGATAGAGTCCGTCGGTGAGCGATGGCAGGCATGACACTGATGACGGGAATCGGCCCGCAACAAGTCATGGTTGAATCTTCCGGCTTGGCGATAGCGCTTCACCCCGGCGTGATCGCTATGGCAGGCCACGCAGTCATCCTTGATGAGTTGCTGGTGGAAGGGTGTCGATGTCAAGGGGTTGGCGATGGGTTGCGCCGCCGTGGTCAGGCGACCAATGTCCGCTGGCTTGTGACAGGTCATACAGCGCTCTGCCGTGGCCCCCACGAAGGGAGCATGACAGGCGAAGCAGTCCCTTTCCAGATCCTGGTGGCCGACGATCAGCTTGCCGGGTCCTACCATCAGATTAGGATAGGCGAAGGTGAGGATCGTCAAAACGATCAGGTTGGCTGCCAGTACGATTTTGACGGCACGGTTCATAGCCAACCCCAAAATAGAAAGATACTGACCATGTGACCCAGGGCCAGGATTGCGAATACCGAAAATATTGGGATGTGGACCTTCCGCCATTGGGTCATGGTATTAAGGGTCACGGCATCCCAGAATACCGCCTGCTCCACCTCGGGCCGGGATAGCCCCCGTAACTGGAAATGCTCGCGCTGGTCCTGGACATGCTGGCGGGAGCGGCCGAGGAGCAGCTTGCCGACCATGCCGCTGATCACATTGATACCCATCGCCACGGTCGCCAACCAGGGTAAAAGGGCATTGAAATGAATGCCGGCATGAATCAGGACCAGCAGGGTTCCGAACCAACTGGCGACTTCGTGCAGGCGTAACAGTGATTGCGGGTTACCCGTGGCGATGATCTGGCGTTTGCGCAACGAATAGATTAGGGAGGCGATGATCAAGAGGGTGCCTGGAATGCCCAAATAACGACCGACCCAGACGAGGTCCAGGCGATGCAGCAGATAGTCGCCTGCCAGGGTACCCGCCCCCAGCAGGGCAACGAGCAGGGTAAAGGGCAGTATGTGGTGGCGCCACAAGGCACTCGGGAAAATCATCATTCAAGCCTCCAGCGTTAGGCTGGTCTTGGGTGTGCAGAGACAGAGGAGGCAGGTGCCTGGCTCCGGATCGAAATCGGGAGCCTGAAAGTAGGATATTTCTCCGGATTTGATCCTGATTTGGCAACTGCCGCAGCCGCCGGCCCGGCAGCCTGAATTGATTGAAATACCATTGGCTTCGGCAAATTCGAGTAGGCTATGCGTGCTGGATTGCCAGGCTAACTGACGGCCGGACCTGGCAAAGTTCACCATGATGCCGCTTTCGATGCCCTGATCCGGAGTGTCTGAACCTGATAGGGAATCCAGTTTTTGGCGCTTGATGGAGGCCGGGCCAAAGGCCTCGAAGTGAATTCGCTCGGTAGGTACGCCCCAATCCTCCAGGGCCGGAAGCAGTGTCTCCATCATGGGCGTGGGGCCGCAAACGTAAAAGTGATAGGGCTTGAGTCGTAATTCCAGTCGGAAACGGGTGATTTCCACGAACCCCTGGTGCTCGTAATCCCGGCCGAGTTGATCATCGGGCAGCGGCTGGCTGAAGCACCGGCGCAGGTGAAAGTTGGGGTGGGCGGTCCCTAAGGCCTCCAGGTGGGCCTTCATCATCAACTCGCGGCTATTGCGTACCCCATAAAAGAGCCAGAGTTCGCGTCCCGGCTGCTCGGCAAGACTCCAGTTGAGCATGCTCAGCAGGGGTGTGATGCCGATGCCGCCAGCCACCAGAACCACGGGGGCGTCGCCACGATCGATGTGGAAGTGGCCGGACGGCGCCCGCACCTGCAATGTATCGCCAACCTCGATGTGACCATGAAGGTGATTCGAGGAACGACCAGGAGGCCATTGGCTCCCTGGCGGTGCAGGGACGCGCTTGATCGAGATCCGGTAGCTATCCTGGGTGGGTGCGTCGGACAGGGAGTAACAACGCACGATCGGTTCCAGGCCCCCCCTGGCGGCAGGAATTTCCAGACGGATTGTCAAGAATTGACCAGGTTTGAAGCTGGCTAAGGGCTGCCCATCCTCAGGTTCGAGGTAAAAGGAACGAATCGATTCCGCTTCGTCCTCAATGACCTTGCGTGTCACCCGGAAGGGCCGAAAGCCCTCCCAGGATTCATGGCCAGGTTCCCGGGCCATCCGAGGTTGCCCCCACGCAGGAGGTCCGGCTGCCACCAACCCGGTTTTCAGGGCCACGAAATCCTGCCAGTGCCTCCAGAACGCAATACCGAGGAAGGTCGCCAGTTGCAGAGTGATGCCGGACACAATCCAGAGCAGGAGACTGAGTGAAGTCATGGTTGGTTTAGCTGCGATCGGCTTCCGGTTGTGAGGATGAAGAGCAACTCGGCGACTTGCCGAGTGTCGGATCGTGCGCGGGTATCCTTAAGGGTTGCTTAAAGCCCTTGATGATCAAGGGAGAAGCTCGCACCGAGTTGACCGGGGGCAGTGCGGCATAGCCAGATGGGCCCCCGTTCCCCCAGGATTACATGCGCTAGCCGAGGGTTTATCGATGTCAACCCTTCGTCAATGCCAGCTTAACCTGTTGTTCCAACTCGGTCTTGAGGCCAGGCTCCAGGTGGAACTGGCGTGCCAGCTCGTCCAGGTAGGCCCTCTCTAGGAAGTGCTCCTTATCAACCACGAGCACGCTGGCGATATAGATCTCCGCCGCCATTTCTGGGGTGGTCGCGGTGCGCGCTACGGCGGCGGGATCCAAGGGTTTGTTCAGCTCGGTGGTCAGCCACTGTTCAAATTCGGCATTGCCGCCGCCCAGCCTGGTCAGGGCCTCGGTCATCAAGTTCCGCTCGCGTTCGTCGATATGACCATCGGCCTTGGCGGCGGTGACCATGGCTAAGAGTATCGCCCGCTGATGTGGCTCGGCCTGGGCCTGGGGGAGGCGGACCAGGGTCCGGGGCTCGGCCGGGGAGGTGCCCGGGGCCTGGTTGGCCTGCCAATTGTTGTAGGCCTTGTAGGCAATCGCCCCCACTGCGGCTAGGCCCCCGTAGGTGAGGACATTGCCGACCATCTTTCTTCCGCCTTTATTGCCCAGTAGCAGACTCAGGGCGCTTCCCGCCAAGGCACCGCCACCGGCGCCGGTAAGAAAACTGCTCAGTGGGGAATTGCTACCCCCCTTATCCTGATTGAACAGGCCGCCGAGGGCATCCATCACGCCGCCACTGCCCTGATTCTTGTTGAGCAGGCTGCCCAGAGTGTCCAGAATGCCCCCGCCCTGGTCCCCATTTAATGAGGCGCCGAGGGTGTCCGAAGCGCCCCCACCACCTTGCCCATCGGATGGCCGCTTGTTGAGCAGACTCTGACCGGAATGAAATAGTTTATTAAACAGATCACTAGCTATCATTATCACTCCTGACAGGGGTTTCATTGCATAGGGTACTGAATGGTACTTTGCCCTAGTCCCGCCAAGACCGCCTGGAAACCTGCCGTGAACAGACGGGGAAAAGGAACAGGGCGGTTCTTTTCTAGAGAATCCCTTGCGCGTGAACCAATGACGTCAAGTCTGGCAGGCAAAACTTAACGCCAGCTTAGGGAGACGGGGAAAGCGGTGAGTTATGCGCAATTTTAGCGGGATGCCCCTAGCCATAGAGGTTTTGCCTTGGCCGTCGGGCCCCTATCCTAAGCCGGATAGCGGCTTTCGAGATTAGCCAGGCATGGTGTTTAAGAACTGTAGCGGAAACGTGATGAATCCCGCTGTTGGGTAATGCTCAGAGGCCGAGTGATAGCCAGGCCTCAAGCCCGCCATCTTGGCGCGGCTGAAGTTGGATGCGCCAGCCATGGGTTGTCGTCAGTTGCCGCACGATGGCCAATCCTAGCCCGGCGCCGCCGGTTTCGGGGCTGCGCGAGCCATCGATGCGGTAAAAGGGTTGGAATACGGTCTCGATCTGGTCAGCCGGAATACCTGGGCCCCTGTCAAACACTCCGATACGCACCCCTGTTCCCGTACCATCTAGCACCAGGTCAATGGGCTGGCTATCTCCGTAACGCATGGCATTGTCCAGCAGATTTTCCAAAACGCGGCGTAAGGCCAGGGGCGGCAAGTGTAACAACAGGGGTTCGGGATGCGGGGCGTATCGTATCCTGCCGGCAGGATAATCCTTTGCCAATTGGGCGAGCCAGTGACCCAGTTCGATATCCGCCGCCGCTTCGCTCTCCAAGCCCCGCGCCAGGTCCAACACCTTACCGATGAGTTCGTCCATCTCTCCGATGTCCTGTTCCAGGCGGTCAATTAGCCTTGGCGAGGGCTTTTCGGCCAGCAGGGCCAGGGCCAAGCGCATGCGCGCCAGGGGGGTGCGCAGGTCGTGGGAGACGCCGGCCATCAGGGTGGTGCGAACCGCAAGAAGTTCGCGCACCTGCCGCGCCATCTGGTTGAAGTGGGCCGCTAGCGCGGCCAGTTCGCGTGGACCCGTCTCAGGAAGGGGGTCCGGAATTTCACCGCGTCCGATGGCGGCGGTGGCCTTCTCCAGGCGGGCCAGGGGCCCAGCGCTCAGCCTGGCCAGCCAGATCGCGGCAAGAATAGCTAGCATCAGCCCCGTCCCCAGGACAATGAGCAGGGTCCGCAGCGGCTGGGTGCCGACGCGCCGAGCCGGGAATCCTACGGCGATGCTCCCTTCGCCCGAGGGGAGGGTAGCCCATACCCAGGCTTCGTCATCCCGGGTTTCGTGGATCAGGTGCTGTTGGTACCCGGTCTTGTCAGCCAGGGCTGTCTCGAGAAAATACACATAGAATCCATGCCACTCATCCGCGTCAGGGGCGGTCTCCCCCGTGGCGGGATCCGGGTCGCGCAGGGACAGCCAATGGGCCCGAGCAAGTTCCACCTCGAAATCCGCCCGGGTAGCCGGCGGCAATTCGCTCCAGGTCTGGGCCGAGAGCAACATCAGGCCAGCCAGGTCGTCGGCGGAACGCCTCGCCATCGGCACCATCAGCAAACTGACGACGGCTATGGCCACCGTTATCAGGAAGATGCTGAAGACCAGGGCCAACAGCCTGGCGTTATGGCGGGCCAGGCTAAGCTTGGACTTGGCGCCCAGGGTCACGTCTGTTCGCCGCGGGGATTGAACAGGTAGCCCTGGCCGCGGACGGTGCGAATATAGGCCGGTGCGCTGGGATTAGACTCGATCTTACGCCTTAGGCGGGTGACGCGAATATCGATACTGCGGTCGAACGGGTCGCGGTCGAAGCCCCTGATCAGATCAATCAGATTGTCGCGGGAGAGGACGCGATTGGGACGTTCCACAAAAAGTCGCAACAGGTCGAATTCCGCCCCGGTCAAGTGCTCCTCTTTGCCGTTACGCAAGAGGCGGCGCGCCGCCACATCGAGGACGAAGGGGCCAAACGGGTGTTGCTCAACAGGGCTAGTGGTCGAGGTGCCGTCGGCGGGGTTAGGGGTGGACCTGGCGCGGCGCACCAAGGCGTGCAGTCGTGCCAACAACTCGCGTGGACTGAAGGGCTTGGCCAGATAATCATCGGCACCCACCTCAAGACCGACGACACGGTCGATTTCCTCCCCCCGTGCCGATAACATGAGGATGGGTACCTGCGAATGGGTCCGCAATTCCCGCACCAGGCTCAAACCGTCTTCGCCCGGCAGCATCAGGTCGAGTACGATGGCATCGGGCATGTCCTTGGCGAAGGACCGTCGCATGGCGGCCCCATCACTGACGGTTTCCACGATCAGTCCATTAACGGTAAGGTATTCGGCAAGCAGGTCCCGCAGGGCGGGATCGTCGTCGACAACCAGGATACGGTCCGCATTGAGGCTATTCATTTTTTGAGTATATCGCGCGCCCTACCTCCTTCACAGGGGCCGAAATGTACGGATACAAACGGAAACGATCGGACGCGATCAGGACATGGGCTTGATACGCAGGTTTGTAAGAATGCAATCACCGACAAACGCATAGGCAAAGGTGCCGTGTCCTCACGCTGCCGTTATCCAATCGTCCTGTTGCTTGCCACCCTGGCGGTGCCTCTGTGGGCGCAACAGACCGAGGGCGATCCAGAGGTATCTAATGAAACGATCCATCCGCTGAACCTCTCGATCCCGCGCTCTGCCATAGGCTCTGCCGCCGTCGGGTCCCAGCCATCGGGCACCCTAGACCCCCAAAGGCATCTCGCGGATCTGCCTGACCTGGGCACCCGTTCCGTTGGCGCTGGATCGGGTCAGTCCGGCAGGCTGCCCTACGGGAGCGGTTATGAAGCGCGCCAACGTCAACTAGCAGGCGGCGAGGGCAGTGGTTTTGGCGGTAGCCAAGGGGGTGGGCGCGGTGCAGGCGGACACGGCAGGGGCGGACGACGGTAGGATTGCCCGATCCTAACCGTCGCGGTAACCTTCATCGTCGGCCTGATGTCCCAAGGCTATTTTGGGTCTAGCCCCCTCTGGAATTACTCGGGGAATGACTTTTCCTGCTGCGACATACGGTAATACAAGTGGTTTCGATCCTAATCACGGCCATTGCGCCTTGGGTAGGGTGGAACGTATCAGGGGTTTTCCATTGGCGCTAAAGGCATAATCCGTTCGCCATCACCATCCCTGGCTGGTGTATCCCCTCCCATAGCCCGGCCAGCCACTTCCCATCATTTGCGCGTGCAGAACGCGTTGTTCCGGGGTCAGGATGGCATCCACTTGCGCCCGCGTGGCATACCTCCTGGCTTGGCGGTTATTCTGCTGTCCCTCCAGGATGTCCCTGACCTGGTTCTGCTGCGTGGGACTCAGCCCCAGTATTTGGGTCATGCGCTGGACTCTAAATTCGATCCCGGCAAGTCCTCCTCCACCGCCGGGACCTCGGCCACCTCCGCCCATGCAGGGCGCGCCTGGCATCATGCCGGGGCTTCCAGGCCCCGATCCGGGACCAAAGCCACTAACGGGTTGCGCCACAGCCGTAGTTGCGATCGCCATCAGGATGATGGCGCTGGCAAGATTTGATTTTTTCATGATCCTTCTCCGTCGGTTAGATCAAAGGCCTCGTTGCTTCAAGCAGGCGAGTCGGGTTTAGGCTGGGTGCCCCTAACCCCGACCGCGGGAGCTCAGTGCCTTGCCTTCAGGAATAAGGATGTGCCATGACCGAGGGTCATTTGTGCAGTAAGGATGGAAAATCGGTGCATCTCTTGATGCCCGTTTCGGGGCGGGGTTGGCTCTGATGGGGTTCGGAGCCAAAGTGGTGAGTATCCGGTCCAGAGATGCCGCTTTATTGCCAAAGCCTGAAGGGGTAAAGAGGCGCGGGGCCGCCACCTGGCGGGAATGCGCCTCTCATGCGACCTTAGCAGGTTACTTGCCTCGTTCTATGGGGCTGTCAATGATGGCGTTTACGCTGTCCTGGTCGAAGTATTGAGCCTCGTACACTCCTCCCTGGCGTTCGATCTCTCTGGCGAAGGCACGGAGGTGATTGCGAGAGCCGCGCAGCAGGTTGCCATAAACCTGGTCCAGGTCAGCATGGCTTGTTGCAGCGATGGTAATTTCGAGGTCCTCGATATCCACCTCTTCGATCATGCCACCCACCCGGAGCGCTTCCAGGTAGGAGGTTTCACCCCGATCCATCAGGTCATCGTAAAGGGTCTGGAGCTCCGTATTCTTGAAGGCGCCAATCTCGGCCATGGCCGGGTCTGGCAGGCCGTACTTGTCCAGCTTGGCCTTGAGCGCATCCATGTGCTGCTGCTCGGATTGGGCGATATTGGTAAAGGGTGGCAGGGTCCAGAGCTCAGCCATATTCAAATAGACATCTCGAGCCATTTTTTCCTCCTCGCGCATGAAGGACAGGGTTGTCGCCTCATCGGTGCTCAGGGGCTGGACGCGAACCAGCCGTCCCCCCTGGGGACCGGCCGCCAAGGCCTCACCACCCAGGAATCCCATGGGTCCCGCCAATGCCAGCAGGAGTGTCATAGCAAACAGATTAATTCTGGTATTCATAAGGTTATTCCTCTCTCGATCAGGAAGTTTGAGTATCTGAGATTCACAAGTCGCAGCTTTCAGACCATCTGGACCCTGATGGGATCTGCCCCCGCCACGGGCTGGCGGTCTCAGGGCGGCGACTGGCTCCTCGGGTTTATTGGGTTATAGCGGGTACAGAAGGTGTTCTGGTCCGCGTTTGCAGCCGGTCCCGGCCACGGATCGATACCGCGCCGGCATTGGCATTCATATCGCGGGTTTGGGAGCCAAATTGTCCCCCCTGGCCCTGACTTTGGCCGCTACCCTGGCCGCCTATGCCACTACCCATGCCATCGGGGGCATGCTGCATCTGGCCCTGGCCACCGCCTTGTCCGTTGCCCATGCCGCCACCATTTCCCGGCCCTCGCGCCTGGGCCCCGCCAGTGGCGATAAGGCTGGTCATTGCTAAGGCCAAGGCGAGGAAATTGAGTGCTTTCATATTGTTGTTCCAATTCAATTAAGGGAATGGATGTACCGACTTGCTACCTACTGATGCCTCTTGTCATTTCGGTGACACTATTGTTACCGCCGAGGGTATCGGGCCGATGTCGCTATGGCATCCAAGCGTTTCCTTTCGTTTCAGTGGGTTTCCAGGCCGAATCAATGCTCGGGGCATGAATGCCGGACTCATGGCGTACCGGCAATATCGGATACCTCCAGGTCGGTAAAACTTGGATTTGGTTCAGCTAGGGTTCAGGTGCCGTGGGCTAGGATGCTTGCCAACGGTGAGGGCATCGGGCTTCACCGAATCCCAGAGGAGCAAACCAATGAACAAAACAACATCGACGATGGGCTGGATATCTATAGCTTTGCTGGCCGGCGCCCTGACCTTGCCCGGCTTGGCCCAGGCAGACTGGGATGACTACGGTCACAAGGAGCATCATCACCACAAGCACCACGGTCATTGGCGGCACCATGATCATGGCCGCTGGGACTACGACAGGCGGGTAGTGGTACGCGAACCCCTGTATGTGGAGCCCCGCCGCCCGGTGGCTGTTCCCTTTTGGGGGCTCCCCGGGAATGGGGTCACGGTCATCCTCCGCAATGACTGGTAGCTGAGCGGATCGGGCCATCGGGCGTGGCGAGTTGATGTGGCTGTGTTAGATTTGCAAGTATCCGCCCCGCCAAGCGTATGAGATCCGTCCATGTCTAGCCGATTCGTTCCTGTCCTGTTAGCCCTTGTTGCCCTGGCGGGGGCAGACGCCAATGGCACTGCCCCGCCGGGGATGGCGCTTGCTGGCCAGGGCGGTGGTGCTGCTTCCCCGGCCCAGGCGGCTGAGCAGGTCCGCCGCCAAACCGGTGGCAAGGTCCTCTCGGTAAGGGAGCAGAGCGGGGGTTACGAGGTCAAGGTGTTGACCCCCTCGGGTGAGGTGCGCAGCGTCTTCATCCCGGCGAGTGGGCGCTAGGATGCCAGGGACCTAGCCCTATGCGCATTCTGGTTATTGAGGACGAGGTGGCCCTGCGCGGCCATGTCATGGCGCGCCTGACCGGGGATGGCTATCGGTGCGAGGCCACGGGAGATGGCGCCGAGGGCCTTTATCTGGCCAGCGAGTACCCCTTTGATGTGGCCGTGGTGGATCTGGGTCTGCCCAGCATGTCGGGGATAGAGATCATCCGCGGATTACGCGCGGCCGGTAGCCTGCTGCCTATCCTAGTGTTGACTGCCCGCGGTCGTTGGCAGGATAAGGTCGAAGGGTTGGAGGCGGGTGCCGACGACTATCTCGCCAAGCCCTTCGAAATGGATGAGTTGGTAGCGAGGCTAAGGGCCTTGTTGCGGCGTGCTCATGGGGCTGCGACCCAGGAATTGCTGGCGGGCCCGGTGCGGCTCGACCGCGCCAGCCAGCGGGTATGGGTTGGGGAACGCTTGGTGGAACTCACGGCCTTCGAGTTTCGTCTGTTGGAGCACTTGATGACTCGGCGTGGTCAGGTCTTATCCAAGCGTGAACTGGCGGACTATCTCTACCCTCAGGATGAGGACCGCGACAGCAATGTGCTGGAGGTTCTGCTCGGACGGCTGAGGCGGAAGTTGGATCCGGACGGAAGCCTGGTGCCCATCGAGACCCTGCGTGGTCGCGGCTACCGTTTTACCCTGGGGGTGGCGTGACTATCCCATCCCGGCTGGGTCAGGGAGTGGTTGTCACCGACCCGTTGCCTCCTGCTCATGCTCGGTCCCGGCCCACGCCTGAAAGGAGCGGTACAGCGGGCGGCCCCGTCTACGGCCCCGCTTGATGTCCCTGCGCGCGCGGGTGACCTGGGCAGCGGCCCTCGTCCTGCTCATCTTTGTCGCCCTCACCAGCCTGGCCCTGGAACAGGCCTTTCACGCCAGTGCCCGCTCGGCGCGCGAGGAGCGCCTGCTAGGACAAATCTACCTCCTGATGGCCGCCGCAGATGCCGACGATGCCGGCTTGACCCTGCCGCGCGACTTGGCCGAAGCCCGCTTCAGCGTGCTGGGGTCCGGTCTCTATGCCCAAGTCGCAGACGCCAAGGGCGAACCGGAGTGGCGTTCCCTCTCCGCCCTCGGCGAGGACATCCCCTTCGATGCCAGGCTGGAACCGGGCGTACGCCGCTTCCATAAGGCGCGGGACCAGAAGGAGCGCGCCTACTTTGTCGAGAGTTTTGGCGTCACCTGGTCTATTGGGTCGACGCCACGGGACTACACCTTCAGCGTGGCGGAGGACCTGGGGCCCTATGAAGAGGAACTGGCCCGCTTTCGGGTCAACCTCTTCACCTGGCTGGGGGCCATGTCCCTGGTTTTGCTCTTCGCTCTCCTGGTTGCTTTGCGCTGGGGGCTCGGCCCCTTGCGACGGGTAGCCGGGGAGGTGGCCGCTGTGGAGGCCGGTCGCCAGGCCCGTCTGCGTGGTGTCTATCCCGGCGAGCTACGGGTCCTGACGGAGAACCTCAACACCCTGCTGGCCCACGAGGAGGCGCGCCAAGCCCAGTTGGGCAACGCGCTGGCTGACCTGGCCCACAGCCTCAAGACGCCCCTGGCAGTGCTGCGGAGTGCCCTCGGCGAGAGGGGGGATCCGACCCTTTTGGCCGAAGAGGGACCGGCCCATGTGCCATCGCTAAGGGCTGCCATGGAGGAGCAGATCCGTCGTATGGACGAGATCGTCACCTACCAACTGGAGCGTGCCCGGGGCCGCCCGGCCGCCACCCTGTCGGGCCCCATTCCCCTGGCCCCGACGGTGGAGCGTCTTCTGGTGACCTTGACTAAACTCAATGTCGACCGTGTGGTGAGGGTGGAACGTGATTTTGTGCCTGGGCTAAGCTTTCGCGGGGCTGAGGGGGATCTCTTGGAGGTGGTCGGCAATCTGCTGGATAACGCCTTCAAGTGGTGCCAGGCCCAGGTCCGAGTCGGGGCTCGTCGCGAGAGCGGACTCTTGGTCTTGTGGGTGGAAGATGATGGCCCCGGCATTAACACTGAGCAGGCCCGGGGTTTGGGTGCGCGTGGGGCCCGCCTGGACCTGACCGCCCCTGGGCATGGCATCGGGCTCGCGGTGGCCCGAGAGATCTGTGCAGCCTACGGGGGCGACCTAACTATTGCCAGGAGCCCACTGGGGGGAGCCCTGATTCGCGTTCGGTTGGGGAACTGAGAATGAACGGGGCGAGAGGGCCTTCAAGGTCCACGGGCTGGGGGTTCTCCTGGATCCCAGGAGTGCTTGGGTTTGGTATGCCTCCAGTCTAAGCCTTATGCTGTGAACCATTCTTGCCAACCGCCATTTCGCCTATGCCCAATTCCGAAATGCCCCTTCCGGCCACTTGGTTCGACCTGGGCTGTCGCCGCTGCCCCCGGCTGGTGAGTTTCCTGGACGAGGTCAGAGGGCGTCATCCGTCATATCATGCCGCCCCCGTACCCCCATTTGGCGCCCTGGAGGCTAGACTCCTGGTAGTGGGACTGGCCCCTGGGCTCCATGGGGCCAACGCCACGGGACGGCCATTCACCGGGGATCATGCCGGTATCCTGCTTTACGAGACCCTTTTCCATTTTGGCTTTGGTAGCCTGCCGGTCTCCCGTGCCCGGGACGACGGACTCCAGTTGATTGGCTGCCGCATCACCAACGCCGTCAAGTGCCTGCCACCGGATAACAAGCCGACGGGGTCGGAGGCGCGCCAGTGCAATGGCTACCTGAGGGCGGAACTGGCAGACCTAGGCAGGGGTGCCGTGGTACTCGCCTTAGGGCGGCTCGCCCATGGGGCCGTGCTGAATGCCCTGGGGCTCAAGCAGAAGGATTATCCTTTCGCTCACGGCGCCGGGCATGTCCTGCCCGGAGGCCGCCGGCTGCTGGACTCCTATCATTGCAGCCGCTACAACACCCAGACCCGCCGGCTGACGACGGCAATGTTCCATGCCGTGGTTGGCCAGGCGCGGGACTGGGTGACTGCTGCCTGATTGCCACGTCTGGCCGAGGCTGATGTCCAACCCCGATCCCGCCGATCTCCGCGATCCCCGTACCCTCCTGAAGCAGATGCCCGAGACCCCTGGCGTCTATCGCATGCTGGACGGCGCGGGGAAGGTGCTATATGTGGGTAAGGCTAAGGACCTCCGGCGCCGGGTTTCGAGCTATTTCGGACGCGCCCACAACCGTCGCATCGAGCTCATGGTCTCCTTGATCCGGGACATCGAGGTGACAGTGACCAGCACCGAGGGCGAGGCCCTGCTGTTGGAGAATAACCTCATCAAGTCCCTGCAGCCGCGCTTCAACGTCCTGCTGCGGGATGACAAGAGCTATCCCTACATCCGCCTGACGGTTCGCGACCCCTTTCCGCGCCTGACCTTTCATCGTGGTTCTACCAGGGGCCGCGACCGCTTCTTCGGCCCCTTCATCAGCGGCTGGGCGGTGCGGGAGACCTTGCATCTCCTTCAGAAGATCTTCCCGGTTCGACAGTGCGAGGACGCAATTTTTCGTAACCGGTCAAGGCCATGCCTCCAGTATCAGATCAAGCGGTGCAGCGGGCCCTGCGTCGGGCTAGTGACACCCGAGGACTATGTCCAGGATGTGCGGCATACCATCCAATTTCTGGAGGGACGCACGGACGAGGTCATCGGTGAACTGGCGGGGCGCATGGAGGCCGCTGCCGCCGTCCTCGACTTCGAGCGTGCCACCGTCCTGCGTGACCAGATCAAGACCCTGCGCGGCATTCAGCAACGCCAGTATGTGAGCGGTCAAGGCGGTGACCTGGATATCGTTGCCAGTGCCAGTGGTGGTGGCCTCACCTGTATTCAGGTCTTCTACATTCGCGCCGGGCGTAATCTCGGCAATAAGGCCTTCTTCCCACGCGTGCCTGAGGGCATGGAGGAGGCCGGCATCATCGCCGCCTTCCTGACCCAATTCTATGCCGACAAGGCGGTGCCACCGGTGATATTGGTCAGCTCCGAGCCCGAGGAACGGGGGTTTCTGGAGACGGCCTTGGGCGAACGGGCGGGGCATGGTGTGGTGATCAGACACCGGGTGCGGGGGGAGCGGGTACACTGGCTCGACCTGGCACGCGACAACGCTAAGGTGGCCCTGGCGTCCCGCCTAGGTAGTCAGGCTGGTTTCGCTCAGCGGCGCGAAGCTCTGCGACTGGCCCTGAATCTGGAGGCCCCCCCTTTGCGGCTGGAGTGTTTCGATGTCAGCCATACCAGCGGCGAGCGGACGGTGGCCTCCTGCGTCGTCTTTGGCACCGATGGGCCTCTCAAGTCCGACTATCGCCGCTTTAATATCGAGGGGGTTGCGCCTGGCGACGACTATGCCGCTATGTACCAAGCCTTGACCCGGCGTTATGCCCGCGTCAAGCAGGGCGAGTATCCGGTGCCGGATGTACTCTTCATTGACGGCGGGCGCGGTCAGTTGACTCAGGTGGAGGGGGCCTTGCGGGAACTGGCGGTGACGGGATTGACCCTGGTTGGTGTCGCCAAGGGTCCGGATCGGCGTCCCGGTGCCGAACAGCTTTGGTTGTCTGGCCGGGACACGGCCGTTATACTTCCACCGGATTCTCCCGCCTTGCACCTCATCCAGCAGATTCGGGACGAGGCGCACCGTTTCGCCATCACAGCCCATCGCCAGCGCCGCGCCAAGGCGCGCACGGCCTCCATTTTGGAGGATATCGCCGGCATTGGTCCCAAACGCCGTCAGCGGCTACTGCGCGAATTCGGCGGTATTCAGGCCCTGGATGGCGCTGCGGTGGAGGATATAGCCCAAGTCGAGGGCATCAGTCGTCAGCTGGCCCAGCACATCTTCGAGGCCATTCACCCTGCGAGACAGAGGTCCTAGGTATGTGGAACGTCCCCAACATCCTGACCCTGCTGCGCATCATCCTGATCCCAGTCTTTGTAGCCTTGTTCTATTTACCCATTTCCTGGGCACGCCTTGCCTGTGCCCTGGTATTCGGCCTTGCCGCCCTGACCGATCTGGTGGATGGCTATCTGGCCCGCCGCCTTGGCCAAACCTCGGCCTTAGGTGCCTTTCTCGATCCCGTTGCAGACAAGCTCATGGTTGCCGTTGCCCTGGTCCTATTGGTCGAGGCCGACCCTAGCCCCCTGCTGGCCCTGCCAGCGGCGGTTATCATTGGCCGCGAGATCACCGTCTCAGCCCTGCGCGAATGGATGGCGGAGTTGGGGGTGCGCGCCCGAGTCGCCGTTTCCCGGGTCGGTAAGTTCAAGACCTCGGCACAGATGATCGCCATCCTGGTCCTTATCCTCGGCAAGACTCCTTGGGACCTGCCGCTTTACGAACCGGCGCTGGGATTACTTTATGTTGCCTCTGGTCTCACCCTGTGGTCCATGTTCATCTACCTTCGCGCGGCCTGGCCTAGCCTCACCCATTCCGGCGTGAGCCGTTAGGTGGGTTGCGGGGCTAGCGGGATGGCGCGAAAATTATTCCGGGAAGCTTGACACCCCAGCAACCATCCGTAAAATGCAGGGCTTCAATTGGAGGCTGGTTATAGTTCTAGTTGAATTCTCCAAAGCGGGAATAGCTCAGTGGTAGAGCACAACCTTGCCAAGGTTGGGGTCGCGAGTTCGAGCCTCGTTTCCCGCTCCAAAATCAAGAAGTTAGGGCTGTCATCCGACAGCCTTTTTTCTTTGTGTCTCACTTTGTGTCACGGCTCTCAACACCACGGCACCCTTCCGGGTGATTTTCTCCGCCTCTTCCAAGAGCAGTTTCAACCCCGGCGCCGAGTAGTGCCCCGTGATGTCCTTTATCTCATGGGCCAGTAGCACCTTCCGGTAGTCCCAGGGAATCCCTGCTGCGGCGGCCCGCTCCCCAAACGTATGGCGGAAGTCATGCCACCGGATCGGGAGACCCACCTCGGCCCTTGCCGTTCGGAATCCATGGTTGTTCAGGCGCTGGACCCTGGAGCCGCGAAAGGCAAACACGTACTCCGACCTGTTGTTGCGCTGACCGTCGAGCACCGACCGGGCCATGGCGTTGCAGACGAGATAGCGGCCCTGCTGTTCGCTGCGAGTCTTCCTTGCGTTACCTTTACGCACCTCTGGCGGGACCCACCAGATCGAGCCGCGGGGCAACCCGGTGACCTCACATTCCTGGGACCATTTGAGGGAGGCAACTTCCTGCTCCCGAGCCCCCGTAGCGAGGTTGAACAGCGCCGGTGCGATCAGGTGGCTCGGGAGGTGCGACACAAGCCTGTCCTGTTCCTCCCACGTCAACTTGTAAGGCGGCCGCTGGTCGTTCCAATCGGGGGCCTCCAGCTTCGGCACAGCCATACTGAGCCAAGGCGTATTGCCGTCCCGTAAGACCCGAGCCGCGTGGTTGAGCACTGCTGCCACGACCCCGAGCGTCCTCTTTATCGTGCTGCTCTTGAGCCTCCCGTCCTGTGCGTCGATCCATGGCCCCAGTGACCCCATATGCACATGGCTCAGCGGCAAGTTGCCGATCTCGTCCATGACACGTTTCAGGATGACCTCGGTCCCCTCCGTCGCCTTGCCTCGCCGTTCCAGGCTCAGCACGTACCTCACGGCCGCGTCCATGAATGAATGCTCGCGTTGTTTCGGCCCGGTGCGGAGTTCCGTCTGCACTTCGTAAAGGCGCTGCTCTAGGCGGCGTTTCGCTTCGTCGATTGCTTCCTCTGCGAAGCCAGTCGTCTCCCGAATGCGTCGCTTGGCCGCTCCAAGGGTGACGGTCCTTTGGATGTGCCAGACGCCACCTCGGAGAATGAGTCCTGCTGGTCTTTGCATGGTGATACCTCCCCATGTTCTGCCCCGCAGGCACCCGCAGGGACGAGTTTATGCTGCTGATCCACCCAGCTGTCAAGATCAACGCGGTCGTATCTATGCCCACGACTCGAAATTCCGATTTGCATCACTGGCACGAAACCGGCGACGAGACTGTCGAAAGATCGTTCCGACATGCCGAGGTATTCGGCTGCTGCAGACCGAGAAAAAAGGCGGGGTGTCACGGTGCGCTCTGTCTCGCGGGCACCGGGACCGCTTTCTGAAGGCTAGGCCGGGTTAGAAGGCTGCCAGGGTGGCGACGGATGTTTGCGCGTACACACCAACAACCCAGAACAATTACACCCCGGTAAGTCATTGGGGGGCTCCGGCACTCAGTAGCGTAACGACTGGCGACTGCCCGGAGTGGCGCTCTACACTGACCAATCCAGCCTGTTCCAGGGCAGTGAGCCCCCGGTAACCGGCGTGGCGATCGACCTCCATCTTGCGCAGGACCGAGCCGCTCAGTTTGACTGTCTTCGATTGATGGTTAAGCCCCGATAAGTACCAGAGCGCGATAGCGACCTTGAACCCGCTGCCATGGCCCGTGGCCTTTGCCGCAGCGCAGATCCAGTCCATCGGGATTGGCCCCCGCAGGAAGTGCTCGCCCGACTTGTGGCGTGGGGCCTTCCCGCGCTTCGGAGCGTCTGGACGGCCGGTCAGGGAGAGGGCGCGTGGGTCCATTATCTATAGAGACCTAACAGTAGAAAATAGATGGGACGGGTGGTCGGGGGCGCACAGGTAGGGTTGCATGAGCGCCCAGGTCACCTGGTCGGTAGCGCACAAGTCAAACACCGTCCGCCTCATCCATGATCCGCGCTACTGCCTCCCACATCTGCCGGCCGCGCTCGTCCATGTACCGGTCCGGATGGCGGAAGACCTCCGCATCGGAGCGCAGCCGGAATCCGTCCAGGACAATGGCGCTGGCATCGGACATGATCTGCTGGGTCTGGTTAACGACCTCAGCGAGCGACTCCATCGGGGCTTCGATCAGCACCGCGTCGTGGACCGGGGCGCAGACCCTGATCCCTGCGTCGACCAGCAGGCAGCAGGCAAGCCGCAGCATCTCCGCGCCGTTCCCTTGCATCAGGAAGTTGCGCAGGAAACGGGGGTTGGGGTTGGTGCCGGTGTGGACGGTCCAGCCGAAGACGGTCCAGAGCTTGCCGTGGAGCATCGCGTAGTCCACCGCGGCATCGGACCAGGCCCAGAAGACGCGGTAGGTCTCACGGTGCAGCCGCAGCAGTTCCCTGGCGCGGATCACCGGCTGGCCGATGCGCTGAGCCAGCGATTCGGCTCCCATGCCGTACTGGACGGCCAATACGCATTCCTTGAACTGGTCCCGCTCGGGCTTGTGGCTTAGATTGGTCGCATCCGCTGGCACCGCCCCGGCCTGTTTGGCGAAGGCGAGATACGGGTCCCCCGACAGGTAGGCTTCCTGCATCAGCGGATCGCCCGAAAGCGCCGCGGCGACGCCGAACTCCTGCTGGGACCAGTCCACGTAAGCGATGCCGTGTCCCGGTCTCGCCTGGATCAGTCCCCGCAGCCAGACGGCCGGGCCAAAGATGAACTGGCTGTTGCTGGGCTGGTTCCGCCCGGTACGGGCACGAAAGGCCGAGAGCAGGCAGCGGTTGCGGCCATCGCTACCCACCGCCAGCTCGGAGAGGCGCATCTGCGACAACGTCACCCGCAGCTCCCGTAGCGGTGCGGTGGGCGGATAGGCACGAGACATCTCCCGAAAGGTGTCGTCCTTGAGATCGAGTGCGCCGCTCGGGAGTCGGGGCCACGGGATGTCATGCTTGACGAGGTAGTACGCAAAGCGGGCGGCCTTGAAGCTACGCCCCTCGTACACCCCGAAATCCCCGTCAATCTCGGCAATCAGGTGGTCCTGGACGGCTGCCCACTGCTCTCTGAATCGCGCCAGGGTGCGGACATCCAGCGGGATACCGTTGTGCTCGATCTGTGCCGCCGCCTTCATGTAGCGGCCACGGAGCAGGGCACGCGGCACATCCAGCTCGCCTTCCATCGCGGGAAGCAGCCTCGCCAAAGCGGCCACGTCCGTTTCGCAGTAATCGAGCAAGGCCTGTTGCTCCGCGTCGCTCCAAGGTCCGCCACGCTGGACCAGAAGCCGCATCGAGTCCTTCTCCGCCGCCTCGATGCTCTGCAACCCGTACCAGGCCAACGCACCGAGGAGACCGGCGCCGCAGGGAAGGGAGAGGCCGTTGGTGGCGTTACGGAACTCGGTGAAGAGGTCCAGGATGTTGACCGGAAGCTGCCACCCCAGGGCGAGGTGGCAGCCCATCTCCGCGCTAGCGTAGTAGGCGACGAAGAGTGCTCCCCTATCGATGGCATAGGGGGGGCGGTCCATGCCCTGCAACTCGTCCTGCCAAATCCGCAGCTTCGTGCCCGACCACAGTTCCCAAGCCACCAGGCAGACCACGGTGGGCCTTTCCCCCGGCGGCGCGGAGAACTCGAAGTCCACCAGCCAGACCTCGCGGAAGGTGTTGTCGCTGATCCGGATCATAGATCACCCCGCAGCCGCCGGATTACAGGATGCTCGATCTCAGTGATGTAGCGCCCCCTGAAGGCGACTTTCAGGATCTCAGTGAAGCTCAACTCGGGCCAAACAGGGTCGGGCAAGTTGCCGGTGGCCTCGTAGACCTCGTAAGCCCCCAGACCCATGTTGGACACCACGCGCACCCAGCGATCCCGCGCCATATTGGCCGCCTCCAGCGCGGAGGCATTCCATTCGTCCAGCCTCCCGTCCTCTCCTGGCATCCGAACCGGCCATAGGGTGAGCACTCCCTGCCGGTTCATGGTCGTAAACAGCACCTTTGGTGTCAGCTCGCTGGGTAACTCCGACCACAGGGAGGGATCGACCAGGTAGGTCTCACCTTCTTCCTTCAATTCCAGCACCGCTGTTTCCAGCCGATACGTCACGTCGGGGTGGACGCGGACAAACTCCTGCTTGTTGGGCTTGCGTACCGGAACGGTGACCAGGGCCTTCTTTACGCCGACGGTCGCTGCGAAGTTCTGCGACAGGCGCAGATGGGATGGATCGAAGGAGTCGATCTGCGCGCCCTCGGTGCCTACCTTGGGATCGTTGCTGTCAACGGAATTCTTTCGATCAGTTGTATTTGACATGTCTCTGTCCTAAAAAAAGAAAACCCCCGCTACGTTGGCCCGGCAAGGACGTAGCGGGGGTTTATTGCTTGCCTTACGGCAAACCCCGAGCGTTCCAAAAGGCTTGCCGGGCCGGGGAACGCGTTGCATTCACCGACTAGGCGTGACTTTTGGCGTCACGATGTGATCTATCAGGTCACGACGGGCTTTCGGGAGATGAGAAAAGCCAATCGACGTGAGGATGAGGGGAGTACTGGCAGTGGGTTCCGGTGTGGATGGCCTGATCGAGATGGCTGCCGAGGTCGGGGGCGGTTTTAGTGATCTTCTTGATGTCTGCTTTGATCCGCTTGGTCACGGAGGTGCGGATCTTCTCGATTGCGCTCGAAGCCTTTCGGGTTCTGCCGCCCAAGCCGGATTGGGTTGTGATGTGGCGGAGAATCTCTTCCTGCCGTGCTTCTAAGCCCGCCTGCTTTTCCTGGTCGCCCAATTCGGCGGCATCGTCGATCTGATCCTGGATTTTCCGTATTTCGGCTTTGAGGCGCTTCTTGCCGTCGGGTGTGAGGGCATCCCCGGCGTGCCCCAGGTCCCCGACCGACAGGCCCATCTCCCCCAACTGTGCCTCGCTCATCGACGAATGAACCGGGTCGGTGGTCCCCGCCTCGGGCGGGTTGATAGCGTAGTAGAGATCGGAGACAAGAGTTGGCGTGCCTTGGTCCCGGATCAGGTAAGCGATATAGTGCATCCCCAACGTGTTGGTGAAGATCCCGACCTGGCCCAGGTATGTGATGTTCCAATGGTCGCCGCTGAGCGAAATGCGGTTGCGGGAGGCTTGTTCCGTATCAGGTGAGAGATGCCGCAACAGTTGCTCGGTATCCACCACAAGTTGCCCCGCCTGCAAAGAGATCAGCCTTTCCAGGGGCAGTCGGCGCAGATTCGCTCGCACCTCCAGCTCGGTAAGCGCATGGCCGCCAGAAGCCGCCAGCAGCGCCCGCGCCACGGCAGCGTCGCTCATCTGCCATTGCTGCAACTGCTCCAGGAGGACCGGCACTCTTGCGGTATCGTCTCGCTTGTCGCACGGGATGAAGGCTCTGGCGTGTGACCCTGGCACGATGTGCACGGGCATCGGACACGCCTCCTCGCACCCATCGCAGATCAAGGTTTTGGCTGGCTCGGTAGGCGCAACCAGCCCGGCCTTCATCAGCGTTGTTAGAGCTCCGTCCGGCCAGTCTCTGACCTCATCGAAGCCAAACAGCAGGCTGTTCTGCCCGGAACTCTGGAAACGACCTAGAAGGTCCCCTAGCAGCTCGTTAAGGCTCACTCGGCGTCACCCTCGTCGGTGTCCGGCTCCCTGGGCTCGATCCCGGAGCGCTCCAACATCTTACGCAGCAGGCGCCCCGTATCGTCATACTTCAACGAACAGGAGTTTGGATCGGTGACGTGGAACGGAATGTGCCTGGCCGGTTTGTCCGGGTCCACAATCACCTCGGCGGCGAAATCGACGCGGGTGACGTTGTAATACTTCAGAGGCAGTCCCCTGGCGACCTGGTCCATCAGGTCATGGATGGCATACCGGTCGACTTTTGTGTCGGCCTCCAGGTTGACGCGGTCCCCCTTTCGCAGGCAGGACGACAGGCGCAGTTTGGTGATGCGCACATCCTGCACACCGCTGCCCGGTTCGATCCGGAACGCAAAGTCCCGTTGCCGCAGAAGGTTCAGATTGTAGACGCGCCTGTCCTTCGGGTCCGGCGGCAGTTCGTCCAGTTTCAGGATCGCTTCGCAGAAGAAGCTCTGAAGCGGCCCTAATGCCTTATTATCTCCCCGGTAGTTGATGTCCAGCGTACCCTCGGCTTGGGCGTAGACGAAGATGACCTCGAAGGCTGGCGTGTGGGGGCGCGGCTTGAACTCGCCCCTCACCCATTCGATGCCGCGTTGCGAGTAGTCCTCGGGGTAGGCGAAGAAATAGTCCAGGTCGTTGCGGCGGAAGGGTTCCACGACACAGTTGGTACCTTTGCCCTCGGTGTAGTGGAAGTAGTGGACGATCTTGTCGGACAACTCCTTCAGGCTCGCGCTATCACAATGCGCTGCCACCTTTGGCAGCCCCTTGCGTTTCTGCCACCGGGAAAGCGTATCGGCGTAATAGAAACTGGTGGCGCCTTTCCAGAATTTCAGATGCTTCAGGAAAGTCTGGAACGCCCGGTCGCAGTGGTTCTTGAGGCTTGAGACCCAGTCGATGAACGGCTCAATGGGTTTTCCCTCGACCGTGACGGTCCAATAGCGCGCCTCGTCGATGATCGCCTTGGTCCCGGCCTCGCAGCTCATAGCGAAGATCTCCTGGAACTGGGCGTCCATCGGGTTTCGTTTCTCGGCGGGCAGATTGAGCCAGGCGCTGAACAGCGGGTCCGGGTTGCCTTCCTGCAACTTGGTGAAGTCGAAGTCCCGCAACACCTTGTGGCGCTTGAAATAACGTGCCAGCAACGCGTTGGGAGATTGTCGGAAGAACTTCTTGGTGCTGTAGTGCCGGGCCATGGCGGCCTTCCTTGTAAGGAAACATCCTTGAAGTATATCCGCAGTACATATAATGGCCACATCAGCCACGAGGGTAAGCGATGGCGGCAGTGAGGCCGAGACCATCACGGTGCGGATCGACCCGGCGGTGAAGGCGAGATTGAAGGCGGCCGCTGAGCAGGAGCATCGCTCCATCGCCAACATGGTGGAGGTGCTGATCCGGGATTATTGCGGGCGCAATGGCATCCCTATCGAAGTGCCGCCATTACAGCCGGGAACAGGAAAGAAGTGAGTATGAACCCCAACGAAAACAGCAAGGAACCCACCGTGGCTACAGTAAGAATCAAGGACAACCACCGTTGAACATTCAGACGCACGATGAGCTGAAGGCCAAGATCTGGGAAATCGCGAACCGGCTTCGGGGACCCTACCGCCCGCCGCAATATCGCCTGGTAATGCTTCCCATGGTCGTTCTGCGCCGGCTCGACTGCGTCCTGGAGCCGACCAAGGACGCCGTTCTGGCGCGGCAGCAATCGCTGGAGGCCCAACATCTGCCCGCGGCGGCCATGGACCGCCTGCTCGGCAAGGCCGCCGACCCCAACCGCAAGCACCCGCTCTATAACACCAGCCCTTACACCTTCGCCCGCCTGCTCGGCGACTCCGAGAACATCGCCCCCAACCTGGTTTCCTACATCAACGGCTTCTCGCCCACCGCGCGGCGTATCTTCGAACGCTTCAAGTTCGCCGACCAGATCGAGAAGCTGGACGCCAGCAACCGCCTCTTCACCATCGTCAAGGCCATGGCCGAGGTTGATCTTCATCCCAAGCGGATCGACAACCTCCAGATGGGCTACCTGTTCGAGCACCTGGTGATGCGCTTCAACGAACAGGCCAACGAGGAGGCCGGCGATCACTTCACGCCGCGCGAGGTCATCCGTCTGATGGCGAACCTCATCTACACCGGCGAGCAAGACGTCTACATGGCCGGTATCTTTCGCACCATCTACGATCCGACCTGCGGCACCGGCGGCATGCTCTCCGAATCCGAGAAGCTGATCCTCTCCCAGAATGCCCGGGCCCAGCTTGCCCTCTACGGCCAGGAGTACAACGACGAAGCCTGGGCCATCTGCTGCTCCGACATGCTCATCAAGGACGAGGACACCGCCAACATCGTCCTCGGCGACACCCTGGGGAACGGCAAGAGCCGGGACGGCTTCGAGGGCAAGCGCTTCCACTACATGAAGGCCAACCCACCCTTCGGCGTCGAATGGAAGGATCAGAAGGACGTGGTCGAGCGCGAGCACAGCACCCTGGGCTTCGCCGGCCGCTTTGGTGCCGGGCTGCCCGCCATCAACGACGGCTCGCTGCTGTTTCTCCAGCACATGATCGCCAAGATGCACCCCTATGCCGAGGGGGACGAGGACCGGCCCGGCTCCAGGATCGCCATCGTCTTCAACGGCTCGCCGCTCTTCTCCGGCGACGCCGGCTCGGGGCCGTCCAACATCCGCCGCTGGATCATCGAGAACGACTGGCTCGACGCCATCGTCGCCCTACCGGACCAGCTCTTCTACAACACCGGCATCTTCACCTATGTCTGGCTGGTGACCAACCGCAAGCCCACCGAGCGGCGCGGCAAGGTGCAACTCATCGACGGCACCCGCTTCTTCCAGAAGATGAAGAAGAGCCTCAACAACAAGCGCAACGAGATCACCGAGGACCAGATTCGCCACCTCACCCGCGTCTAAGCAATTACCGGGACGGCGAGACGGCCCAGGTTCCGATCAATGGCGAGACCGAGACCCGCGTCATCTCCCGCCTCTTCGAGAACCGTGAGTTCGGCTTCCTCAAGGTGACGGTCGAGCGCCCCTTGCGCATGAATTTCACCGCCAGCCCCGAGCGCATCGCCCGGCTCGACGACCAGTCCGCCTTCGCCAACCTGGCCACGTCGAAGAAGCGCAAGGACCAGGGCGAGGTGGAACGGGAGATCGAAGAGGGGCGGAAGCTCCAGGATGACATTCGTGCCGCGCTCGCGACCCTCGAAGGCAAGGGACGCTATCGGGACCGGAAGGTCTTCGAGGCCGATTTGACGAAGGCCACGCAGCGCGCCTGGTTCAAGCTCCCGCTCCCGCTCAAGAAGGCTATCTTCACCGCCCTCGGCGAGCGCGACCCGGACGCCGCGATCTGCCGCGACGCCAAGGGCCAACCGGAACCCGACAGCGAGCTGCGGGACACCGAAAACATCCCGCTCCCGCCCGGCACCGCCCTGCCCCTGCCCATGGACTTCGGCCCGGACAAGCCCAACGACCGGCTGATCGCGGCCTTCCGTGGAGACATCGACGCCTACATTGCACGCGAGGTCCTGCCCCATGTGCCGTATGCCTGGGTCGACTACGAGAAGACCAAGGTCGGCTACGAGATCCCGATCAATCGGTACTTCTATGTCTACAAGCCGCCGCGCCCGCTCGATCAGATCGAGGCGGACATTACGACGCTTGAAGGGGAGATTGCGGGGCTGCTGAAGGGGTTGGTGCCGTGAGCTACTTTGCGCACAGCGATGAACTGCCCGAGTGGGCGTCGCATGTCCCAGAAGGTTGGGGTAGCAACTGGCTAAAGTGGTCCGTTGACCTATCCACGAAGCGCCCGACCGAACAAGAGCAAGAGGCGCTTCCATATATCTCCAACGAGGATATTGCGTCGTGGACAGGCAAGCTTCTGATAGAGGAGCCGAAGCCGGCTGAGGCAGACAGCCGCAGGTTTCAGAAGGACGATGTTCTCTTCAACAAGCTCCGCCCGTATCTTGCCAAGGTCTTGCACGCGACATTTGACGGGGTGAGTTCGGGGGAGCTGCTATGCCTTCGGCCATCGCAGGCGGTTGAGCCCCGGTTCCTGTTCTACGTCCTCGTGTCCAAAGGTTTCATCGACACCATCAACGCCGAAACCTTTGGCGCGAAGATGCCCCGCGCGGACTGGGAGATCGTAGGCCATCAGCCGCTACCTTTGCCCGCCCTCGATACGCAACGGCGGATTGCACGGTTTCTGGATGAGAAGACCGCGCGAATCGACGGGCTAATCGAGAAGAAGCGCGCGCTGCTGGACCGGCTGGCCGAGAAGCGCCAGGCCCTCATCACCCGCGCCGTCACCAAGGGCCTCACCCCCGACGCACCCATGAAATCCTCGGGCATCGACTGGCTCGGCGACATCCCCGCGCATTGGGAGGCGGGCAATATACGCCGCTTCGCTCGAATGAAGACCGGGCACACGCCGTCGCGATCCCACCCTGAATACTGGGATGATTGCACTATACCTTGGTTCACGCTCGCGGATGTCTGGCAATTGCGCGACGGGACACGCTGGTATCTCGAGGAAACGGCGGAAAGGATCAGTGAAATCGGCCTCGCCAACTCGGCAGCAGAATTGCTGCCGGCCGGAACAGTAGTATTCTCTCGTACTGCCTCGGTTGGTTATTCTGGGATCATGCCGCAGGCGATGGCGACCACGCAGGACTTCTGGAATTGGATATGCGGCCCAAAACTGACGCCACGGTATCTCCTGCTCTTGTTCAGAAGTATGACCCAGAAGTTTGACCAGAGCACAAGCGGCTCAACCCACAAGACGATCTACCAGGGTATTGCCGCGGGACTAGCAATTTGTGTTGCACCAATTGAGGAGCAAGAGGAAATTGCATCCTTCGTCTTTAAGAATGCCGCGGGAATTGACGAAGCATCCAGGCAGGTCCGGTGTTCGATTGAGCAGTTATCGGAGTATCGCTCCGCGCTAATCACTGCCGCCGTGACAGGACAGATCGCGGAACTGCAATGACCATCGATGGCGCGATAAATACCGTTCTTTCTGAGCCTGCGAGTGCCCTTCCAACTAGGAGCTCTGACCCATGCCCGGCCAAACCGAACGCGAATTCGAGACTGCGATCAAGGCTGGCCTGACCGGCTCCGGCGGCTTTCAGAAGATCTGTAGGGTACGCTGTGCGGACCGACGACCGTGCAGATCGCGCGGTGGCGGGGTTTATGACCAGGGCCTGACGGTGCAAGGTCCCGCGTCAGGTCTCGATCGGTTGCGCCACCAGCTTGACGCCCAGCGCATGACAGACGCGGTTGATGGTATCGAAACGCGGCTGTGCGTCGGCACGCAGTGCCTTGTAGAGGGCTTCGCGCGCGATCCCGCTCGCCTTGGCGATCTCGGTCATCCCGCGCGCGCGGGCGATGTCTCCCATGGCGGCGGCCAACAAGGCGGGGTCGTCCTCCTCCAGCACGATGGTCAAATATTCGGCGATGGCCTGGTCGTCTTCCAGGTGCTCGGTGATGTCGAACTCGGGCAAGTCGGCAATGCGGATCTTCTCGCTCATCGCTCAATCCTCCAGGGTGGACGCCAAGTCGATGGCCTTGGCGATATCGGCTTGCTGGGTCGACTTGTCCCCGCCGCCCAGCATCACGATCAACACCGCCCCGCGCAGCACATAGTACATGCGCCAGCCGGGGCCGAAGAATTCGCGCATCTCGAAGACGCTGCCCCGGACCGGCTTCACGTCGCCAAGATTGCCAAGCGATGCCTTGCGCAATCGGGTCGCCAGACGTCGCCGGGTCATGCGGTCGTTGATCCCTGAAAGCCAGGCGGCGAATTCCGGGGTTTGCTTGATCGTGATCATGCGGCAAGCGTAATCGAACGATTACGGGACGGCAAGTCTGCTACGCGGGAAGGGAGCGCGCGCGGTCCCAGGCAAGATGGCCCCCATGCGGCCTAGTTATCATCGATGAACACACTTGGGGAAACTCGGCATGTCCGCCCACACCGAACGCGATTTCGAGACAGCGATCGAGGCCGGCCTGACCGGCTCTGGCGGCTTTCAGAAGCGCGATCCGAGCGCCTATGACGAGACCCTCGCCCTCTTCCCTGAAGATGTCACCGGCTTCCTGAAGGACAGCCAACCGTCCAAGTGGGCGGCGCTGGAGGCGCTGCTCGGGGACAAGACCGCGGCGACCGTGCTGGACAGCCTGGGGAAGGAACTGGACCTCAAGGGCACGCTCCACGTCCTGCGCCACGGGTTCAAGAGCTACGGCAAAACCCTGCGAATCGCCTATTTCCGGCCGAACACGGCCATGAACCCCGAGGCGGCGGCGAGCTACGCCACGAACCGGCTGACCATCACCCGCCAGGTCGCCTTTACCTCGGTGATGAAGCGGGCGGATGGGAAACACCGCCGCTGCGTCATCGACGTGACCCTGGCCCTCAACGGCATCCCCGTCGTCACCGGCGAGTTGAAAAACCCGCTCACCGGGCAGCGCGCCGCCGATGCGATACAGCAGTACGAGACGGAGCGGGACGAGCGCGATCTGCTCTTCGCCTTCAAGCGGCGCGCCCTGGTTCACTTCGCCGTGGACCCGGACGAGGTCTGGATGACGACCCATCTCCGGGGCAAGGAGACCCACTTCCTGCCCTTCAACCGGGGCCACGACCACGGGGCGGGCAATCCGCCGGTGGAGGGCAACTGGAAGACCCATTACCTGTGGGACGAGGTGCTACAGGCCGACAGCCTGTTGGAGATCCTGCAACGCTTCATGCACCTAGAGGTGAAGGAGCGCCAGGTCACCACGACCAAGGGTGTCCGCACGGTGCGCAAAGAGACCCTGATCTTCCCGCGCTATCACCAACTCGACGCGGTGCGTGCCCTGGTCGCGCACGCGAAGGCCCATGGTTCGGGCCGGAACTATCTCATCCAGCACTCGGCCGGCTCCGGCAAGTCGAACTCCATCGCCTGGCTGGCGCACCGGCTGGCGAGCCTGCACGACGCTCAGGACGAGAAGGTGTTTCACTCCGTCATCGTCATCACCGACCGGCGCGTGCTCGATCAGCAGTTGCAGGCGACCATCTACCAGTTCGAGCACAAGACCGGTGTGGTCGAGAAGATCGACGAGGACACCCAGCAGCTCGCCCGTGCACTGTCCCTGGGTACGCCCATCGTCATCACGACCATCCAGAAGTTCCCCTTCATCTCCCGGGCGCTCTCGACGCTGGAGAAGAAGGGTTCGGGCGTCCAAATCGATACGGCGGGCAAACGCTTCGCCGTCATCGTCGATGAGGCGCACTCGTCCCAGAGCGGAGAGACCGCGACGGCACTTAGGGGCATGCTGAACAAGGAAGGGATCGAGGCGGCGATTGCCGCCCAGCTCTCCGACGAGGAGGACGGCGACCTCTCCGACGAGACGAAGGCGGCGGTGCTCCGCGATGCGCTGAAGCGGGCCAGGCAACCGAACCTGAGCTTCTTTGCCTTCACGGCCACACCGAAGTTCAAGACCAAGGCCCTGTTCGATGAGCCGGGACCGTCCGGGGCCTCTCCCTTCCACGAATACAGCATGCGTCAGGCCATCGATGAAGGCTTCATCATGGATGTGCTCGCCAACTACAGCACCTACAAGCGGTTCTTCGGCCTGATCAAACAGATCGAGGACGACCCTGATGTACCGCGCAAGAAGGCCGCGAAGGCCCTGACACGCTACCTGGAGCTGCACCCCGTCAATATCGAGCAGGTGGTTACCGTCATCGTCGAGCATTTCCGGCTCCACGTGATGCACGAGCTGGGCGGGCGGGCGAAGGCCATGGTGGTCACGGGCTCCCGCCTGGCCGCCGTGAAATACAAGTTGGCCTTTGACCGTTACATCAAGGATCAGGGCTACACCGGCATTCGCTCGCTGGTGGCCTTCTCGGGAACGGTCGAAGACCCGGACGACCCCGGCTCGTCCTACACCGAGGTCTCGATGAACGGCGGTCTGTCCGAGAGTGAGCTGCCGGAGGCCTTCGAGCGCGACGATTACCGGGTGCTCCTGGTGGCGGAGAAGTATCAGACCGGTTTCGATCAGCCCCTGTTGCAGACCATGTATGTGGTGAAGCGCCTCGCCGGCGTGCAGGCGGTGCAGACCCTCTCCCGGCTCAATCGTATCGCGCCTGGCAAGTCGCGCACCTTCGTACTGGATTTCGCCAACGAGGAGGATGACATCTTCCAGGCGTTCAAGCCCTACTATGAGACGACGCCGGTTGGCGAGAACGCCGATCCGCAGCGCCTCTCGGAACTGCAACACCACCTGCTGGAATGGGCGATCTTTACGCCGGCCGATGTCACCGCGTTCGCCGAAATCTGGTACAGCCACAAGCGCGAACACTCGGCGGGCGATCACAAGAAGTTGAACGCCGTGCTCGACGCCGTCGTGCAGCGCTTTGAGGAAAGAGCAGGAGAGGAGCGGGAGGGATTTCGCGGCCAGTTGACGGCCTATCGCAACCTCTACGCCTTCCTGTCGCAGATCATCCCTTACCAGGATAGCGACCTCGAACGGCTCTACGCCTTCGCGAGGAACCTGCTGGCAAAGCTCCCGCCGCCGGGCGATGGTCGCGGCTTCGCTCTCGACGATGAGGTGGCGCTGCGGTTCTTCCGGCTCCAACAGATGACCGAGGGCTCCATCGACCTCGCGCAGGGCGACACTTATCCACTGAAGGGGCCGACCGATGTGGGCACCGGTGGGGTCAAGGATGAGGCGGTTGCTCTATCGAGCCTGATCGACCGCCTCAACGAGCGTTTCGGCACCGACTTCACCGAGGCGGATCAGCTGTTTTTCGACCAGATACGGGCCTCGGCGGAAATCGACGAGAATATCGCGGAGGCGGCCCGCGCCAACAACTACGCGAACTTCTCCGCCTATTTCGATCGCATGCTGGATGAGCTGTTTATCGCGCGCATGGAGGGCAACGAGGAAATCTTCTCCAGGGTGATGACGGATACCGCGTTCCGCTCGGCGGCACAGGAGCACCTGGCACAGGAGATTTTCCGTCGGGTGCGAGAGCAAGCGTAAGCCGCTGGACCGACGAAGATGACAAATACATGAACAACAGCGGACTGTTTGGTCATCTATCCTCCGGGAGCATCGCGGAGCTGATCCGAACAGCGGAAGGGCCTGTCTTTTACGCCGGGCCAGGCTCAGGCTAGGAGATTGCGGCGTCGGGGGCCGCCGTCAGCGCCCGTCCGCCTTCCCCCAACGCATGAAGAGGCGGTACAGGACGGGCACCACAAAGAGGGTCAGCAGGGTGGAAAAGGCCAGCCCCCAGACGATGCTGGCGGCCACCGGACCCCACAGGAGCGACTTGCCCGCCAGCCCGAAGGCGAGCGAGGAGAGCCCGGCAATGGTGGTGCCCGTGGTCATGAGGATGGCGATCACCCGCCGACGGGCGGCGTAGAGGGTGGCGTGCAGGGTGGACAAGCCGGCGGCGCGGCGGGTGTTGGCGGCGTCGATCAGGACGATGGCGGCATTCACCGCGATGCCGGTCAGGGCGATGACCCCGTAAAGGGTGTAGAGCGACAGGGGATTGCCCGACACCAGCAGGCCCAGGGTGACGCCGGTGAAGGCCAGGGGCACCGTCACCAGGATCAGCAGCGGCTGGAAGTAGCTGCGGAACTGCGCGGCCAGGATCAGGTAGATCAGACCCACGCCCATGAGGAACAGCGGGCCCATGGCCTCCAGCGACTCGTTGATGTCGTCGAGCTCGCCGGAGAAATCCAGATCGGTCCCGGGGTAGCGCGACCGGATCTTCTCCCACTCCGCCCGCAGCGCTGCATTCGCGGCCAGGGTGTCGGTTATCTCCTTGTCGAGGTCGGCCTCCACGGTGATGGCCCGGCGCAGGTTCCAGTGCCGGATCAGGCCGAGGCTCTCGCGCTCCTCGGCCACCAGCAGGGCGCCCAGGGTCGTGGTGCCGCCGCCGGGCAGGGCGACGGGGTCGTCGAGGACCTCCTGGATGTGCGCCACGGTGCGCGGCTCGGCGCGCACCCGCAGCTCCACCTTCTCGCCCCGGTCGCGCAGATCGGCCACCACCTCGCCGTCGATGTGCAGTCGCACCAGCCGGGCGACCAGGCCGGGGTCGAGCCCGGCGTTGCGGGCCGCGTTCACATCCACCCGCAGGCTCAGCTCGTTGCGACCCGGCGTATCGTTGTCCACGACATCGCGGGCGCCGGGGATCTGGGCGACGATCGCCTTGACCGCGTCGGCGGCGGCGCGCAGTTCGGTGCGGTCGTTCGCACGCACCTTGACGCTGATGGGCTTGGCGGTCGGCGGCCCGCCGGAGATCTTGAGGAAGGAGATTTGCGCCCGGCCCGGCGTCTGGGTGACGGACTCGCGCATCCCCTCGATGATGTCATCCAGGGCCCGTACCTCCGGGGTGGCGGGGTTGAGGGACACGGTGATCTGGCCATACTGGTCGCCGTAGAGCGGCTCCATCTCGGTGAACTTGATGCCCGCCAGGGCGGTCACGGAACGGGCCTCCCCCTCCCGCAACTGGGCACGCACCCGCGCCTCGACCGCCAGGGTCTGGCGCAGGGTCTCTTCGATAGGCGCGTCCGGGGGCATATCCACATTGACGTAGTAGAGCCGGATCGGATCGGAGGCAAAGAACTGAAACTTCACCAGCCCGCCCCCCACCGCCGCCGCCGCACCCAGGAAGAGCGCGAAGGCAAGCCCCAGATAGGCGCTCGGGTGGCGCATCACCTGGATCAGCAGCCGCGTGTAGCGGACCCGCAGCCGGTGGGTCCACCGCTCGCGCAAGGCCTGGGTGCGCGAGCGGCTGATGGCGCGCTCACCCAGCGTCACCACGTGGGCTGGCAGCATCCAGAAGGCCTCGATCAGGCTCACGGCGAGCCCCACCGTCACCACGAAGGGGATCACGAACATGAACTTGCCGACGATCCCCGGCAACAGCATCAGCGGCAGGAAGGCCGCGATGGTGGTGGCGACCGCGGCCAGCACCGGCAGACCGACCTCGCTGATCGAGGCCAGGGCCGCGTCCAGGGCCCGCATGCCGCGCTCCATGCGGAAGTACATGGCCTCCACCAGGACCACGGCATCGTCCACCAACATGCCCAACACGATGACAATGCCCAGGAGCACCGAGACGTTCAGGGTGAAACCGACCGCGTCCAGCAGGACGAAGGACCCCATCACCGAGAAGACCACCCCTAGGGCGACCAGGGCGGAGATGCGCGAGCCGAGAAACAGCCAGCAGGTCACCAGCACCAGCAGCAGCCCGACGATGGCGTTGCTCTGCATGATCCCCAGGGCCTCGCGGGTCGCCACGGTCTGGTCGTCGGCCAGCACCAACTTGAGGCCGCTGCCGGCCAGGACGGCGTTCTTGCGCTCGATGTAGTCGGCCACCCGTCCGACCAGTTCCAGGGTATTCGTGTAGCCGATCTTGTTGACCGAGAGCATGACCCCAGGCTGGCCACCGAGGCTGGCAAGCTGGCGTGGGTCGTCGCGCCCGCGCCGCACCTTGGCCACGGCGTCCAGCGGGACCCGGGCCCCGGCGGCGCCTGGGGGTTGCAGGTGGAACTCGGCCAGCAACTCCGGGTCCGGGGTCGCCCCGCTCACCCGCACCAGCCACTCACCCCCGTAGGTCTCCACCTTGCCGGCGAAGGTGTCGCGAAACCAGAGCCCCAGGCCCCGGGCCAGATCCGCCGCCGTCAGGCCCCGCGCCGCCAGCGCCGGCGGGCTGAATTCCACCAGCAGCTCGGGGTCCTGGAAACCGAGGGCTAGGACCTGATCGACCCCGGGAATCTGCTCCAGGTCCTCCTTCACCCCCCTGGCCGCGGCGCGCAGGGGTTCGTCGTCGGCCTGGCCGGTCAGGACGACCATGGCGGTAGGAAAGCCGTTGGAGGTGGTGATCTCCTGGATCTCCGGGTCCAGCGTCTCCGCCGGCAGTTCCGCATTGGCCTTGTTCTGGATCTCGCGGCGCAGGTCGTTGACCCGCTTGTCGAACACCCGCACCGGGATGTCGCGGAAGCGCACCAGGATGTTGGAGACGCCTTCGCGGGAGGAACTGACGACGAACTTCACGTCCTGGACGTTGCGGATCGAGTCCTCCAGGGGATTGGTGACACGCCGCTCCACGTCCTCGGCGGAGGCCCCGGGCAAGGTGGTGGAGACATTAACCCAGTTGAAGTTGATCTCCGGATCCTGCTCGCGCGGCATCTGGCCGTAGGCGAGCAGGCCCATCAGGATCACCACGACGAAGGCGATGTTGGCCAGGGGGTGATTGGTGATCAGGGCGCGTATCAGGGGCATGTCAGCGCGTCTCGGGGGTGGCAGTCACCGCCTGGCCGTCGCTCAGGCCTTGCTGGCCGCGCACCACCACCTGGGTCTCCGGCGGCAGGGCCACGGCAAAGGGTCGCCCCTCTTGGGCGGTGGGGGTCGCTACGAACCGGGCGCGCCCGTCCGCCACCACGAAGGCCCCCAGCCCCTGGTCGCGTTTGACCAGCAGCTCCGGTGGCAGCAAGACCCCGGGCGTCACCCAGCGCAAAGTGCCCGTGCTCCCGGCGGGGGCGGCGGGGCCGGCGAAGGCTAGCCGGGCGACCCGGGTACGGGCGGCGGCATCCACCACCGGCGACAGCCGTAGCAGATGGGCTGGATAGTCCCGACCCTGGGTCTCGAAGAAGATCTCCGTCGCGTGCGGCACCTCGTCGGCCTGGGCCGCCTGCACATGGGCCTCGATCTCGGGCGGCGCCAGATCCACCAGCCGCAGCAAGGGCGTACCTGGAGTGGCCATGGCGCCGACCTGGGCCTGCCGCTCCAGCACGGCCCCGGCGAAGGGGGCCAGAACGCGGCACTTGTCCACGTTGCGCTCCGCAACCGCCCGCTGGGCCTCGGCGAGGTCGAGGTCGGCCTCGGCGGCCTGGACCCCGGTCTTCAGTTCCATCAAGGTATCTTCGGAGGTGAACTGCTTCTCGCTCAGGGTCAGGGCCTGACGGCGTCGCTGCTCGGCTAGGGCCACCTGGGCCCGTGCCGCCGTGACCCGCGCCTCCGCCTGAGCCAGGGCGAGTTGGTAATCGGTGGGGTCGAGTTCCAAAAGTGGTTGCCCCGCCGCGACAATCCCGCCGACCTCGGTCTGGACGCGCACCACTCTGGCCGTCACCTCGGCGGAGATCCGGCTGTCGTTGGGGGGGATCACGCTGGCCGGCGCCTTGCCCCGGTCTGGCAGGGCCACCTCCCGTAGGGGGCGTACCCCAACCTCCAGGGGTCCGTCACCTTGGGCGAGGGCGGCGGGACCGAGCAGGACGGCGGTGAACAGTAAGATGAATCGAGACATGGTGATAGCCTCCAACACCGGAGCCCGCGCAGGGCAAACCGGGCCAGGGATGACCGCATCAAGCGGGTCCCGGGTGGTAAAGGGTGATCCCAGCGCGCGGCGGATGGGGCGCGATGGTCTCTTCTGGCATCGGGCCTGCCGAACATAAACGGCAAGCAGGGGCGTTTATGATCGGCCCTCGGAAGACAACCCTCTTTATACCCTGTCGCGGAAAACGCGCCTGGCCAAGAGGCAGGGCGCAGCAATTCTCATTTTGGCAATGACCAGGTGTCAAGCCCCGGCGATGACCTGATGACTGGTCCTACCCGAGGCGATCATCCGCGCCACCGGCAAGTAAGGCAGCTATCCCCCCGAGGTTCCCGGGTTAAGGCCGTCTACCCATGAACCACGCGGCAGGAAGTGCCGTATCCGTTTGGCGGGTAGCAGAGCACCGTCCGACCGCGGGGGATTGCAATGGAACAGAGCGACCAGAGTAAGGACCATACTGGTCCCTTGGGAATCCCGACTTACCCACAAGGTAAAATCCGAGTCGAAGAAGATGTCAAGATCTTGACGCGAAAAAGTTGCTTGTTTTTAAACTACTGTATTAATTTGATAATATCTATCTGGTCAAAATCTTGCCAGTTCCGCGTCAGCCCTTATGGCACGGGCCTTCGCGGGCACTGAACACCGCTTATCGACATAGTTATCCACAGAAGCTGGGGAAAAGTACCTGGCCACCAGGTTCACTCCCAGGCGAACTCTAAAGCTGCCGCCCTGGAACAGGACAGCAGTTCCAAATTTAAGACCATGATTTTATGAAGGACTCTTTAGAAGTGACTGGAGAGTCCGATGATCCTCAAGCCCGATCCAGCTGCGGGGCCGTTTACGGTCTCGACGCTGGTTGCAACAATCCGCGCGGCCCTGTGCGCCCTGCCGGATGGGCGTAAGGGCGGCAACCACCAGCGCTACGCCATGGGCGATGCCGGACTGGGTGCGTTCTCGGTGTTCTTCATGCCGAGCCCGTCGTTTCTCGGCTTTCAGGTGCGCCTGCAGAAGGTGCGGGGGCGCAACAACGCCAGCGCCTTGTTCGGGATCGAGCAGATCCCGAGCATGCAGCAGATTCGCAACCTGCTCGATCCCGTGTCGCCGGTCCAGGTGGCACCGCTGTACATGGCGCTCGTCGCGCCGATCGTGGCCGACGCGGGATTGGCCTCGCACCGGGTGCTCGACGGGCGACTGCTGGTGGCACTCGACGGCACCGAACACCATTGCTCGGCGGCGATTCATTGCCCGCAGTGCGCCACGCGCACGTTGACCAATGGCAAGACCCAGTGCTACCACACGGCGCTCACACCCGTGATCGTCGCCCCCGGGCAACCGGCGGTCCTGCCCTTGGCCCCGGGGTTCGTCGTGCCGCAGGACGGGCAGGCAATACAAGACTACGGGCTCAACACCGGCACGCGTTGGCTGCACCGCTGGGGTACGCCGCTGAAGGCGTGGCGCAGTATCGCGCTGGGTGATGATCTGGACTGCCATCAGCCATTCTGCGAGCAGGTGTTGGCGCAGGGCTGTGCGTTCATCTTCGTCTGTCAGCCAGGCTCCCATGCGCTGCTCTATGAGTGGGTAACCGATTTCGAGCGCACCGGCGAGGTGGCCACCCGGGTCAAGACGCGTTGGAATGGCAAGCAGCGCTTGACCGATACCTATCGCTGGCTCAATGATCTGCCGCTACGCGATGGCGGCGAGGCCCTGACCATTGGCTGGTGAGAGCTGACCACGACCGATGCCGAGGGCAACGTGCTCTACCGCGACGCGTGGGCCAGTTCGATGCCCATCACCGGGGACACCGTCATCGCGATCGTCGCCGCCGGGCGCAGCCGTTGGAAAATCGAGAACGAAAACAACAATACCCCCAAAACCAAGGGCTACCGCTTCGAGCACAACTCCGGTCACGGCAAACAGCATCTGGCCAACCTGCTCGCGAGCCTGAGCCTGCTGGCGTCGCTCACCCACACGCTGCTCGATCTCTACGATCCGCGCTACCAGTACGTGCGCGGCAACCTGTCATCGCGGGGTACCTTCTTCGAACACCTGCGTGCGCTGACATTCTACTTCCCCTTCGACAGCTGGGAGCACCTGTTCGACGCCATGATCGAGGCCCTCCAGTTCGCTCAACCACCGCCACGCCGCCGCGACGGCAACCGGTAGCGGCAAATTTGGAATTGCTGACATTACTCGATGACGATGCTGGCGTTATGTTGGAATACGTAAGCTGCAACAATAGACTTTGCGAAGTGCGGCGACATAAAGACAGGGAAGAACACCCGCTACAGCTTCGGCTCCACAGTTTCCGCGTCGAGTTCGGGGCCTGGCCCAGACCCTCGCCCCTTCTGCGGAAGCCGCTCGGAGGACGGGTCGCCAGGCTCCTTCCTGGCTGCCGCATCTTGGCGCTTCAGAACCTTTCAGTCGCTTCGGGCAGTGCAATCGACCGGTGGGGCACACCCCGCTCGCTCTGGCCGGATGTCGCAAAAAAAAATGGGTGCTCCCGGTGGGGAGCACCCATTTTTCACTACACCCTGCGGATCGTCTGGCAATTGGGCTCAACGAAGCGCTGTTCCCAGCGCTTCGCGCCCAACCTATCGTTACTTCTTGCTTCCGATGCTCGACTGCGCCGCCGTAGACACCGTGGCATCCTTCTCGGCCTGAGTGATCAGCCCCTGGTTAAGGAAGCTCTCTGCCGTCTTGGAAACGCAGGACACATACTGGCCATGATTCTTCCAAGGTGTTGTCGTACCCATGGGGCCGGTAGCCGGACAGATCTCCGCGATGGAGCAACCCAGCATCGGATCGACGACGACATCGGCTGGCGTCATCGGGCAACGGTCAGGGTTCACATCCAGCACACCGTCACCGTCGTCATCCGCATCGCAGGCATCGCCCAGGTAATCCTGGTCGAAGTCACTTTGTGTCGGGTTGGAGATGGTCGGGCAGTTATCGACCGTGTCGTCCACCAAGTCGTTGTCGTCGTCCGAATCGCAGGCATCTCCCTGTCCGTCACCATCCAGATCGCCCTGGCTCGGGTTGACTACCATCGGACAGTTGTCGTAGCCATTGGAAATCGCATCACCGTCCATATCCGGATCACAGAGATCCCCCGCCCCATCGCCGTCCAAATTCCCCTGACTTGGGTTACCCGCATTCGGGCAGTTGTCCACCGCGTTTTCGACGCCGTCACCATCCTGGTCCGCATCACAGACGTCCCCCTTGCCATCGTGATCCAAATCGGATTGATCAGGGTTGGCGACCATCGGGCAGTTATCCGCAGTGTCCGCCACGCTATCGTTGTCGTCATCCGGATCGCAGACGTCACCATAGCCGTCCACATCCGCGTCGGATTGATCTCCGTTGGCGTTCACCGGGCAGTTGTCGACATCGTCCTGGACATTGTCGCCGTCATCGTCCGGGTCGCAGACATCACCGTGGCCGTCATGGTCTAGGTCCGTCTGATTGAGGTTATAGTCCAGAGGGCAGTTGTCGGCCGTATCGGGGAAAGAATCGTTATCGTCATCGGCATCGCAGACATCCCCATCCCCATCAGCATCCGAATTGAGCTGATCCTGGTTGGGATCGACTGGACAATTGTCAGTTTCGTTATCCGTTCCGTCGCCGTCGACGTCGCTGTCGCAGACATCACCGATCTGGTCGCTGTCTAGGTCAGACTGATCGGGATTGGCGTCCAGTGGACAGTTATCTGGAGCCGCGTCAGCAATGCCATCGTTGTCGTCGTCCAAGTCACACTCATCTCCCGCGAGGTCCTCGTCGGTGTCGACTTGCTGCGGGTTGGGTGCCAACGGGCAGTTGTCGGCTGCGTTGAGCACCGTATCGCCGTCCATATCGCCGTCACAGGCATTGCCTTGGCCGTCGCTGTCGGAATCGGCTTGGCCTGGGTTGGCCGTGAAGGGGCAGTTGTCTGGATATGTATCCAGAACGCCGTCGTTGTCGTCGTCGCTATCGCAGGCATCGCCGATGTCATCGACGTCGTTGTCTTCCTGGCCGGCGTTGGCGACCAGCGGACAGTTGTCGGCGCCGTTGGTCACGGTGTCACCATCGATATCGGCGTCGCAGGCGTCCCCGATGTGATCGCCGTCCAAGTCGATTTGATCGGCATTGCTGTCCAGCGGGCAGTTGTCCTCGGCGTCCGCAATTTCGTCGTTGTCGTCGTCGGTGTCGCAAGCGTCTCCTTCACCGTCGCCGTCTGTATCCCACTGGTCTAAATTTGAAACCAGCGGACAATTGTCGAACGCGTTAGCAACGCTATCGCCATCCCAATCGCCGTCGCAGACGTCACCCTGACCGTCGTGATCGGCATCCTGTTGCAGCGGGTTGGCATTGAACGGGCAGTTGTCGTTGGCGTCGAGCACCCCGTCGTTGTCGTCGTCGCTGTCGCAGGCATCGCCTTGGACGTCGCCATCGTTGTTCGCTTGATCCTGGTTCGCCAGCAAGGGGCAGTTGTCGCTGCTATCGGCGATACCATCATTATCATCGTCCGAATCGCAGGCGTCCCCTTGGCTGTCGCCATCCGTGTTTGCCTGATCTGCATTGGGGATGGTCGGACAATTGTCAATGGCATCGCTAATGCCATCTCCATCACCTTCGGAAAGTCTGCGGATCAAATAGCCTCTATTATTGAATGACACAGCTCCATACGCAATCTGAAGCCCGATGCTACCACCGGCATTTTCGATTCCGACAGAATGCATCCCGTCATCACTCGGGGCCGAGCCATATTGCAACTCTATGTCATTCGTTCCTTCGTGAAGAATGATTTCGAACGTGACGGGCAGCCCATTATAGTAATGCTGCACCGCATAAAACCCGACCACAAACTGACGACTCCCCACCGAGCCAATCGTTTGATAGCGGATGTTGCCTTGTGGGTAATTGAGGTCTTCCCAATACCCAGCAATCAAATTCGATGGAGACATAGAGAGGCTGGGCAGTGGATTTCCGGCGCAACAGCCATGGTACTCGTTGGCATTGAAGGTAACAAAGCCATTCGATGATATGTATATCCGATTGTAGACGGTTCCGTAAAAATTGAATGAAAATGGCAGGACTATAGCATCAGACACCTGATCATCGATCAAAGGAACAAATGTCCCCGTCCCGCTGATGTTCCGGAGGTGATAAGATGCCAGCGCCGCCGAATACCCAAACCCATCTGGTCCGGGGTATGGTGTCGCCATTACTGGCTTGCCAAGAAAGGCTAGCGTTAGAGCAAACCCTAGCAACGCAATGCCCGTATGTCGAAATCGCATTCTCATCGTCGTCTCTCCTGATCCCATTGGGGCACTAATCGGAACCGATTACCTGGATCGCCTGTTGTAAGGCTGCGGCGCCATCGGCGTCTTGTCCTGAAGCGCACAGGGCGACACCCTGATTAAAGAACTCCTTGGCTTGGCCGACGCGGACAATTGCCTGGTCTGTGGAAGTGTCGTTTAGTGAGTTGGCTGAAAGTAACCGCTGGAATTGATCGGCATAGAATTTGCAATCACTTGCGGCAACTTCCAATGGGGTCAGCAGAAATAATGAGAGAATAAATATGCCCAGTAGTCGCTGTTTCACGTTGCTTCCTCCAGAATTGAGTTCATAGGTTCATTGGGCGAGGTGTCGCAATCGCCGGGCCACGGAACTGAATAAATTGCGAACCCACCCATCGATCGATGCGGTTTATTGCATTTGCATAGCCTCCTTCGACCTCGTCGCACAATTCCTGCCATCCGCTGGCCCCTGCCTTGCCGCGATCCCCATTTAGCAAACTCTGCTCGCCAATCGGACTACAGCTATCAAGCGATACCGGCAGGCCGGCCTGCCGATAACTGAGCGGTGGCTCGGCGCATGGGCGTCAGTCACGATCGAAATGTGACGTGCGCATGCACTAACGGGTCGGCGACGCGCCACTCTGGGGTGACATCCACCGCGTGCTATGGGCTGTCGAGCCCAACCAACCGCACCCAGCTCCGCTGCCCGCGAATTCCGAGCCCCCACCTGATGCGCCCATGCCCGACCCTGTACCCCCGTCTGTTGATCTGTATCGCGGCACCCTCGTTGTACCCGTCCACACCGCTACCAAGAACAGCTGTGCTTGAGCCGCGCACGCATCACTTGTCCGTGATGAGGTAAACCATAACCTAACTTCCGCCGGGCCGCGTATCAGCCACGCCGGTGGTGAGCTGAATAGGCACAGACCCCTCGCCGCGATTGTTAATCTAGTACTAAGCTCATGACCCTGCACGCAAGTTGCGTTACGAACGATGACGATTTATGAAGACCTGCCAGAGGTCGAGATATCGAGATGTTGAGGAGCGGGGTTCGGTGCTATGCTTCGGACGCAAAAGAGACCTAAGGAGGATCCCGCCCGTAAGCCGCATCCTGATCGTGGAGGACGACCCCCTAATCCGGGAAAATCTTAGCGAGCTGCTGCGCGAGGAGGGCTTCCGGGTGGATGCCTGCGCCGATGCGGCCACGGCGCTCGCCCACTGCGACGCTGGCCCCCTGCCGGAGGCGGCACTGCTGGACATCAGTCTGGGGGCCGAGCGCGAGGGCGGGTTCGATCTCTGCCAGGCCCTGCGCCGGCGCTGCGCCCTGCTGCCCATCGTCTTCTTCACCTCCCACGACCGGGACCTGGACCGCATCTCCGGGCTGCGCCTGGGGGCTGACGACTACCTGACCAAGGACGAGAGGCTGGACTTCATCGTCGCCCGCCTCCACGTCCTGCTGCAGCGCCACCGGGCGCTGGTGCAGGCGGCGGCCGCGGTTCCGGCGCAGGCCGCCGTCTGGCGCCTGCGCCGCGGCGATCTCGACATCGACCTGGAGACCCACATCGCCACCTGGAAGGGGATGCGGCTCAAGCTGACCCTGACGCAGGCCTGGATGCTGCGGGCACTGGCGGAGCACCCGGGCCAGGCCCAGACCACGGACGCCCTGATGCGGGCGGGGCGCATCACGGTGGAACCGAACACCGTCGCCGCCCACATCAAGCACATCCGCGACGTCTTCCGTGCCGTCGACCCGGCATTCGACGCCATCCGCACCGAGCGTGGCGCCGGCTATCGCTGGGTCGATGTCTGAGGTGCGGAGACGAGCGGCAGCCGGACCTCGAAGCGCACCCCGTCTCCCCCTGGCAGGTCCTCGGCGTTGACGCTACCGCCGTGGCGCTCGGCGATGAGGCGTGCCAGGTAGAGCCCGAAGCCGCGCCGGCTGGCGGGCTCGCTCTGGGTCCGAAAGGTGGCGAAGAGGTCGAAGATGGCATCCCCCTGGGGCGGCAGGGGCGGACCCCGGTTCTCCACCGCAAGGCATGCCCACTGCCCGGCGCTGGCGATGGATATCCGGCCCAGGGATACCTGGATGGCCGTCCCCGGGCAATGGTGGTCCACGGCGTTGGCTAAGAGGTTCTGGACGAGCTGGACCAGGCGCTCCGGGTTGCCCTGCACCCACAGGGGCGCGTGCTTGAGCCGTAGTTCGTGGCTGGCGTCGGGGTGTATGCCCCGGTGGTTCTCGACCTCGGCGTGGACCAGGGGGACGAGGTCGAAAGCGGTGATCGGGTCGCGGATAAAGCTCGACTCCAGGCTGGAGGCCGCGCTCGTGCTTTCCAGCAGGCGCCCGATCACCTGGAGGCCCCGGCGGGCCCGCTCGAAGTAGGTCAGGGTGGATGCCTCGGGCTTGGTGCGCCGTTCCAGCAGGTCGAGGGAGGTTCTGACGCCGACGACGCTGTTGCGCAGCTCGTGGCGCAGAAAGTGGGCGAGGTTCTCCAGCCAGTCGATGCGGGCGGCCTCGGTCTGGCGCTCATGGCGCTCCTGGGCGAGCAGCTGCTCGGCGGTGTAGTGCGCCATTCGGCTGGTTATCTCCATCCGGTAGGCGCCCACGGTAAGGATGCCGTAGGAGATGACCAGCATGTAGAGGGCCTTGGCGATGATGTCCGGAGGGGTGTCCACGATCCACAGGGTAGCCAGGTCGAGGGCGACGATGCCCCCGACCAGGGGTGCGGCCCAGGCGAAGCGCAGCCCCACCAGGACGTAGCCGTACATGGCCACCACCACCGTCCCGGGGACGAAGTACATGGTGGATTCGGCGCCGAAGAGCAGGTTACCGGGCACGGTGGTCAGGCCGTTGACCAGTACCACCGTTGCGGCCACGGGCTGGTTCAGGGACTCGAAACGCGGATGGAAGCTCAGCAGAAAGGCGGCGAAGCAGACCGGGATGCTGATGGCCAGGCGGACCGTCCACATGTCCGCCGCCTGCTCGATCAGCCCCAGAGTATCGACATGCAGGTAGGCGAGTTCGATTAGGACGCTCAGCCCCAGGGCCCAGCGCAGTAGCCACAGGGTGGCTGTGAACTGGTCGCGGCAATAGGCGGCCTCGCGCTCCGGAGAGTGGAAGCGCAGGTTGAGGCGGCTGAGTGGCAGTGCGTTTGGGAGCATGCGCAGAGTTTATCCCGGTTGGGCACAGGGCCTCCCGCATTGCGCGGCGGGCGCCTTTAATCCGGGGCCTGTGCCGGCATTTTGGGGGGATAGGGGATAGGAAATCCAACCGCACCGCAGCTGGGGTCGGAGGAATCTAGCATCGTCCGTATGGGCTCAGCAAGGACACAGTGCGAGCCGTGTAGTGAGCAAATAGTCTGTCCGATGTTGTAGCACGTGATGTGTCCGGTTTATTTCGTAGCCGAGGAGGTACGAGATGAACCGAACAGAACCGCTACAGGAGATCTGGAAGATGCGATGTGAAGAGGCGTATGCGGGCTGGCAGTGAGGTCGGCTGCGGCAGGAAGAGGCAGCACGGCTACTAGGGGTATGCGAGCGGACGTTCCGTCGGTATGTGGACCGCTACGAGGACGAGGGTCTGCCAGGGCTGATCGACAAGCGGTTGGAGCAGGTCTCGCAGCGCAAGGCGCCGGTGGACGAAGTGATGGCGCTGGTGGATCGGTACCGAGGCCGGCACCCGGGGTGGAACGTCAAACCCTGCCACGCAGGGTACCGCCAGGAGGGCGGCACACGCAGCTACACCTGGGTCAAGGAGCGGCTGCAAGCGGTGGGCGAGGTCCAGAAGGCGTCCGCGCGCGGCAAGCACCGCAAGCGCCGGGAGCGAGCGGCGTGGCCGGGGATGCTGTTGCACCAGGACGCGAGCACCCACGAGTGGGTGCCTGGCGTGAAGTGGGACCTGGTGGTCACGATGGATGACGCCACCAACGAACACTACTCCATGCGCTTCGTAGAAGAAGAAGGCACGGCCTCCAGCCTGCTCGGGGTACGGGACGTGATCGAGCGGCGCGGCCTGTTCGCTGCGCTCTATACGGACCGGGGCAGCCATTACTGGCACACCCCCGCAGGGGGGGGCCAGGTCGACAAGAGCAACCCCACCCCGTTCGGCAAGGCGATGGCGCGACTGGGGATCGAGATGATCGCGGCCTACTCCCCGGAGGCGCGGGGGCGCTCGGAGCGCATGTTCCGCACCCACCAAGGGCGGCTGGTGCAGGAGCTCACCCTTGCCGGCATCACGGATCGGCAGGGCGCCAACGGCTACTTGGAGGAGGTCTACCGGCCGGCCTTCAACGCCCAGTTCATGCCGCCGGCGCTGGAGGAGGGTTCGGCCTTCGTGCCCTGGCTCGGTGGCGACCTGGATGACTTCCTGTGCGAGACTTATGAGCGGGTGGTGGGCAAAGACAACGGTGTCGCCTTTGAGGGGATGGCCCTGCAGATCCCCCAGGATCGTCACCGGATGCACTACGTGAAGGTCAAGGTGCGCGTCCACCGCTATCCCGATGGGCGGCTCGCCCTGTTTCATGGTCCCCGCTGCCTTGTGCACTTTGATGCGAAGGGACGGTTGATACCGCCCAAAATCCAGGCGGACGCGTAGGTCCGACGCGCGCCGCGCGGTGGGAAGGCGCTTCGGGCTATCGCCCTTCGCGCCTTCCCACCGCGCCAATCAGAGCGGACAGTTTATGTGCTACTAAACCGGACAGTTCTATTTGTTGCCAACAGGCCATGGGCCAGGGGCTCCGGATCATGGTCCTTAAAGAGGTCCAGTTAAGCCCCGGTCATGGCCACTTGGACCAGGGCCGCCACCTCCCCGAGGGCATCCTCCCGCACCTCCAGGACCAGTTCATCACGGACAAAGTTGACCAGGAAGGCCGGGGCATGGGTTGCCAAGAGGGCCGCATGGGTCCGTTGGATGGCCAGGAGTTGCAGGTCCGCCGCCGCCGCTTGGATGGGGTAGTTGCGCGAATCGGTATAACAATCCTGGGGTCACGGAAGGACACCCGCCGCCCGCCGGGGGTCTTGATCCAGCCCCGGGTTTGGGCGTCCCGTTGTTGCTCCACCTGCCACCAGCGAAGGACGGAATAGGTGTCATCAAAGACCCGCTTGAATGCCTCCGCCTCCTCCAGACTGATCTCCAGTCCATAGTCCACCCGCGCCCGGGTCCGGAAGGTCCGCGCCCCCGCCCCATACAGGAGCCCGAAGTTAAGGGCCTTACCCAGCTTCCGCTCCTTGTCCGTGATCGTCGTGTCAATGGCCATCGATGGCGCGATAAATTCCGTTCTTTCTGCAGCCAGCGAGTGCCCTTCCAGCTAGGAGCTCTGACCCATGCCCGGCCACACCGAACGCGATTTCGAGACTGCGATCAAGGCTGGCCTGACCGGCTCCGGCGGCTTTCAGAAGATCTGTAGGGTCCGCTGTGTGGACCGACGACCGTGCAGATCACGCGGTGGCGGGGTTTATGACCAGGGCCTGACGGTGCAAGGTCCCGCGTCACGTCTCGATCGTTTGAGCCACCAGCTTGACGCCCAGCGCATGACAGACGCGGTTGATGGTATCGAAACGCGGCTGTGCATCGGCACGCAGTGCCTTGTAGAGGGCTTCACGCGAGATCCCGCTCGCCTTGGCGATCTCGGTCATGCCGCGCGCGCGGGCGATGTCTCCCATGGCGGCGGCCAACAAGGCGGGATCGTCCTCCTCCAGCACGATGGTCAAATATTCGGCGATGGCCTGGTCGTCTTCCAGGTGCTCGGTGATGTCGAACTCGGGCAAGTCGGCAATGCGGATCTTCTCGCTCATCGCTCAATCCTCCAAGGTGGACGCCAAGGCGATGGCCTTGGGGATATCGGCCTGCTGGGATTACAGGACGGCAAGTTTGCGACGCGGGGGAAGAGCGCGCGGTCCCAGACAAGATGGCCCCCATGGGATCAAGTTATCATTGATCAACACACTTGGGGAAACTCGGCATGTCCGCCCACACCGAACGCGATTTCGAGACAGCGATCGAGGCCGGCCTGACCGGCTCTGGCGGCTTTCAGAAGCGCGATCCGAGCGCCTATGACGAGACCCTCGCCCTCTTCCCTGAAGATGTCACCGGCTTCCTGAAGGACAGCCAACCGTCCAAGTGGGCGGCGCTGGAGGCGCTGCTCGGGGACAAGACCGCGGCGACCGTGCTGGACAGCCTGGGGAAGGAACTGGACCTCAAGGGCACGCTCCACGTCCTGCGCCACGGGTTCAAGAGCTACGGCAAAACCCTGCGAATCGCCTATTTCCGGCCGAACACGGCCATGAACCCCGAGGCGGCGGCGAGCTACGCCACGAACCGGCTGACCATCACCCGCCAGGTCGCCTTTACCTCGGTGATGAAGCGGGCGGATGGGAAACACCGCCGCTGCGTCATCGACGTGACCCTGGCCCTCAACGGCATCCCCGTCGTCACCGGCGAGTTGAAAAACCCGCTCACCGGGCAGCGCGCCGCCGATGCGATACAGCAGTACGAGACGGAGCGGGACGAGCGCGATCTGCTCTTCGCCTTCAAGCGGCGCGCCCTGGTTCACTTCGCCGTGGACCCGGACGAGGTCTGGATGACGACCCATCTCCGGGGCAAGGAGACCCACTTCCTGCCCTTCAACCGGGGCCACGACCACGGGGCGGGCAATCCGCCGGTGGAGGGCAACTGGAAGACCCATTACCTGTGGGACGAGGTGCTACAGGCCGACAGCCTGTTGGAGATCCTGCAACGCTTCATGCACCTAGAGGTGAAGGAGCGCCAGGTCACCACGACCAAGGGTGTCCGCACGGTGCGCAAAGAGACCCTGATCTTCCCGCGCTATCACCAACTCGACGCGGTGCGTGCCCTGGTCGCGCACGCGAAGGCCCATGGTTCGGGCCGGAACTATCTCATCCAGCACTCGGCCGGCTCCGGCAAGTCGAACTCCATCGCCTGGCTGGCGCACCGGCTGGCGAGCCTGCACGACGCTCAGGACGAGAAGGTGTTTCACTCCGTCATCGTCATCACCGACCGGCGCGTGCTCGATCAGCAGTTGCAGGCGACCATCTACCAGTTCGAGCACAAGACCGGTGTGGTCGAGAAGATCGACGAGGACACCCAGCAGCTCGCCCGTGCACTGTCCCTGGGTACGCCCATCGTCATCACGACCATCCAGAAGTTCCCCTTCATCTCCCGGGCGCTCTCGACGCTGGAGAAGAAGGGTTCGGGCGTCCAAATCGATACGGCGGGCAAACGCTTCGCCGTCATCGTCGATGAGGCGCACTCGTCCCAGAGCGGAGAGACCGCGACGGCACTTAGGGGCATGCTGAACAAGGAAGGGATCGAGGCGGCGATTGCCGCCCAGCTCTCCGACGAGGAGGACGGCGACCTCTCCGACGAGACGAAGGCGGCGGTGCTCCGCGATGCGCTGAAGCGGGCCAGGCAACCGAACCTGAGCTTCTTTGCCTTCACGGCCACACCGAAGTTCAAGACCAAGGCCCTGTTCGATGAGCCGGGACCGTCCGGGGCCTCTCCCTTCCACGAATACAGCATGCGTCAGGCCATCGATGAAGGCTTCATCATGGATGTGCTCGCCAACTACAGCACCTACAAGCGGTTCTTCGGCCTGATCAAACAGATCGAGGACGACCCTGATGTACCGCGCAAGAAGGCCGCGAAGGCCCTGACACGCTACCTGGAGCTGCACCCCGTCAATATCGAGCAGGTGGTTACCGTCATCGTCGAGCATTTCCGGCTCCACGTGATGCACGAGCTGGGCGGGCGGGCGAAGGCCATGGTGGTCACGGGCTCCCGCCTGGCCGCCGTGAAATACAAGTTGGCCTTTGACCGTTACATCAAGGATCAGGGCTACACCGGCATTCGCTCGCTGGTGGCCTTCTCGGGAACGGTCGAAGACCCGGACGACCCCGGCTCGTCCTACACCGAGGTCTCGATGAACGGCGGTCTGTCCGAGAGTGAGCTGCCGGAGGCCTTCGAGCGCGACGATTACCGGGTGCTCCTGGTGGCGGAGAAGTATCAGACCGGTTTCGATCAGCCCCTGTTGCAGACCATGTATGTGGTGAAGCGCCTCGCCGGCGTGCAGGCGGTGCAGACCCTCTCCCGGCTCAATCGTATCGCGCCTGGCAAGTCGCGCACCTTCGTACTGGATTTCGCCAACGAGGAGGATGACATCTTCCAGGCGTTCAAGCCCTACTATGAGACGACGCCGGTTGGCGAGAACGCCGATCCGCAGCGCCTCTCGGAACTGCAACACCACCTGCTGGAATGGGCGATCTTTACGCCGGCCGATGTCACCGCGTTCGCCGAAATCTGGTACAGCCACAAGCGCGAACACTCGGCGGGCGATCACAAGAAGTTGAACGCCGTGCTCGACGCCGTCGTGCAGCGCTTTGAGGAAAGAGCAGGAGAGGAGCGGGAGGGATTTCGCGGCCAGTTGACGGCCTATCGCAACCTCTACGCCTTCCTGTCGCAGATCATCCCTTACCAGGATAGCGACCTCGAACGGCTCTACGCCTTCGCGAGGAACCTGCTGGCAAAGCTCCCGCCGCCGGGCGATGGTCGCGGCTTCGCTCTCGACGATGAGGTGGCGCTGCGGTTCTTCCGGCTCCAACAGATGACCGAGGGCTCCATCGACCTCGCGCCGGGCGACACTTATCCACTGAAGGGGCCGACCGATGTGGGCACCGGTGGGGTCAAGGATGAGGCGGTTGCTCTATCGAGCCTGATCGACCGCCTCAACGAGCGTTTCGGCACCGACTTCACCGAGGCGGATCAGCTGTTTTTCGACCAGATACGGGCCTCAGCGGAAAACGATGAGAATATCGCGGAGGCTGCCCGCGCCAACAACTACGCGAACTTCTCCGCCTATTTCGATCGCATGCTGGATGAGCTGTTTATAGCGCGCATGGAGGGCAACGAGGAGATCTTCTCGCGGGTGATGACCGACGCTGAGTTCCGCTCGGCGGCACATGAGCATCTGGCGCGCGAGATTTTCCGGAGGGTGCGAGAGCCAGCGTAAGCCCCCGGATCGACGAAAATGACAAATAACATGAACAACAGCGAACTGTTTTGTCATCTATCCTCCGGGAGAATCGCGGAGCTGATCAGAACAGCGGAAGGGGCTGTCTGCTACGCCGGGCCGGGCATTCAGCAGGAACCGGCAAAGGCCATGGTAGAGGTCGCCAATCGCATCGGCCCTGAACTGATCGTCGTCAGTCTGGACTTCGACGAACGAGTCATGCGCATGGGGTACGGCGACATCGCAGCCGTGAAGGTGCTGCGTGACGCGGGCATCGTGATCAACAATTCCCCCGGATTGCGCAGCGCGCTGGTCATCGTGGACGGCGAGGGCTATACCTTCACCCCGACCCCGCTGTACCTCGAAGCGGAAAGCATCAGCGATCTAGCCCGTAACGCCCTGCGCCTGTCTCCGGTACAGGTGGCCGAGGCACTGGCCCGGCTGTCGCCGGCGGCCAAGGCCATTGCCATTGCCCGTACCAGTGATCCGGCGGAAAAGGCGCGTATCGCCAATTTGCCCGTAGAGGTTGGAGGCATCCAGGTTGATGAAGCCCAGTTCAAACAGGTGGATGAAAATCTGAAAGACGCACCTCCGGTCAGATTCGATCTGGCCCGGCAGGTGCACGTGTTTGAGCCCTATCTGCAATATGTGGAACTGAGTCTGACGGGGGCCGCGATCCAGCGTCATCGGCTGGCGATTCCGGCCAGTATCCAAAAGCTCGGTGGCAGCAAGGATCTGGAAGGGAGATTACGCACCACGTTCGACCTGATCGAGAAGGGCGGCAAACTGTCATCCAAGCCGCTGGAAAACGCACTCAACGAAATCCGCAAGAATTTCACGCCCTCGCTGGCCAAGGATCACGGGAGGGTCGTCTTGAAGGCAGCAAAGCCCCTTTTGGTCAGTCGGTTGAATGATTTCTGCGAGAGGTTGGAATGGCACCGAGCGGACGTAGAGGCGGAATTGCAGCAGCATCTCGATGAGTCTCGTAATACTATCATCGAGTATTACCTGCCGCGTGTCATGGCGACCCCCCCGGATGCCTTGCTCGGGCAATCCGTCGCTGGAAAGGTAACCAAAGCCGGCTCTCGCTGGTGGTTAAATGCGGAACTTGACCGGGTATTCCCGAGCGCCGAATCCCTGATTGATGTAATGAAGCTGGAGGTGCGATTCAAGGATGTGACCTACGAGACCTTGAACCGCGAAGATTTTCTCCGTTCGGTCAAGGAGGCGTTCCCGAGCGTCGATTGGGACAAGGCGTATGCGGAGTTCCGTGCGGCCGGTGAGGATGGCGCTTGTGAACAAGAAGGGTGAGCCGCTCCGTTGCGTGAGCAGGCGTAGGCGAGCGTCGAGGCGCACCCCGGAAGGGCGACTGCCGCAGCCATTACCGGTGTGCGAGCAATGCGAGGTTTGACAGGAGACCCCTATGGCCCTTTGGTTGGTTCGCGCTGGTAGCCACGGCGAATATGAAAAGAAGTTTCTCGATGAAAACCGCGTCTATCTCACCTGGGGTGGACTCTCGCATGATCTCGGGGCGTTGAAGAATCGCGGGCAACTCCGCGCCTTGTTGGAGAAGGTCTATCCCGACGCGCCCAAGGGTCGGATCACCAACTACCTGGGGCAGATCTGGGCGTTCAGCCATGGCATCGCCAATGGCGATTGGATCGTGCTGCCCAGCAAGCAGAAGCCCGCCATCCATGTGGCGAAGGTCACCGGGGATTACACCTTCAACCCCGACGGCAATGATCCGTTCTTCCACTTCCGGGATGTCGAATGGATTGCGCAAGATGTTCCGCGCACCAACTTCGATCAGGACTTGTTGTACTCCTTCGGTGCCTTCATGACCGTTTGCCAGGTGAGCCGCAACGACGCCGGGCAGCGGGTTCACCAGATGGCAAAGAACGGCTGGAAGTCCTCGGGCGGGCCGACCAGCCCGAAGAAGCAAGCAGAAGACGAAGCCGTGGCCACAGCGAGCGGCGAGGGGCTGGAGGACTTGGCCCAGGCCGCACGGGATCAGATCGCCAAGCTGATCATTGCCCGGTTCCAGGGGCATGGCATGGCGCGGTTAGTGGATGCGGTGCTCCGCGCCAGGGGATATACCACCTATCTGAGCCCGGAGGGACCAGACAAGGGCATCGATATTTTGGCGGCACCGGAGCCGATGGGATTCGGCGAGCCGCGTGTCTGTGTGCAGGTGAAATCCGGAGATTCCGCCTTGGACCGCCCTACGCTGGATCAACTCATCGGCGTGATGCAGAACGTCCA
>WBZT01000110.1_pt1 | contig 69874 bp, 65 predicted proteins | sample 5204241 | NCBI WGS metagenome assembly WBZT01 (sample SAMN12344358, study PRJNA552823) | activated sludge metagenome | biome: Activated sludge suspended growth; feature: Nitrification reactor; material: Wastewater; isolation source: activated sludge from nitrification reactor of wastewater... | reverse complement strand
GCCGCAGATGAAATCTTTACTACTCTGATGGGCGACAACGTCGAACCGCGCCGCGCATTCATCGAAGACAATGCGTTAGGCGTCAACAATCTGGATGTCTAATAAAATTGTCGAATGCCAAAATAAGTGAAAAATAGGACAAGTTAGTGAAATTTTACTGACAGAATAATTGAAAAAATTAGGAAAATTAAATGAATGGGCTCGGTTGAGCCCGTTTTTTTATAAGCTACAATGATGAAAAAGATTAGGTGAACCTAAATGGCTACATCAAAAGAGGCAAAAGCAAGAATAAAAATTAACAAACTGCTGGAAGATGCAGGCTGGCGTTTTTTTGATGATCAAAATAAGAAAGCAAATGTAGTTCTAGAGCCGAATGTAAAGCTTACCAAAACACAAATTGACGATTTAGGTGAGAACTTTGAAGATACCCAAAATGGGTTTGTAGACTTTTTGTTACTTGATGAAAAAAGTTACCCATTAGTTGTCTTAGAAGCCAAATCAGAAGACAAAAGTCCATTGGTAGGTAAAGAACAAGCAAGGCGCTATGCAAAATCCCTAAACTGTCGCTTTATTATTTTATCGAATGGTAATCTTCATTACTTTTGGGATCTCGAGCAAGGCCAACCACAAGTAATCACAGCTTTCCCTAATCCTGAATCACTAAAAAATTATCACCGATTTGAGCCAGACAGAAACAAACTAATCAAGGAAATAGTTGGTAAAGACTACATTGTCCTGACACAACTTCCTAGTTATGAAAAAGAAGCGGCATGGCAAAATCATAGTGAGCGTGAATCGTTCATCAGAAAAAACAAATTACGCTTTCTGCGAGATTACCAAAAGCAAGCACTAGTAACTATTCAAGATGCGGTAGCAGAGGACAAAACCCGTTTCTTGTTTGAAATGGCAACAGGTACAGGTAAGACTCTCACATCCGCAGCAGTGATTAAACTGTTTCTCCGCACTGGTAATGCGAGCCGTGTATTATTTCTGGTCGATAGGCTTGAGCTCGAGGACCAAGCTGCCAAAGCATTCAAAGAGTATCTAAAAAATGATTATTCTACCGTCGTCTATAAAGAACGTCGTGACGACTGGCGTAAAGCAGAAATTGTAGTCACCACTGTTCAGTCATTGTTATTTAATAACAAATATAAAAGACTATTTTCACCTACTGACTTCGATTTGGTTATTTCTGACGAAGCACACCGCTCAATTGGCGGAAATGCCAGAGCAGTTTTCGAGTATTTTGTAGGCTATAAACTTGGTTTAACAGCGACACCGAAAGACTACCTAAAAGGGTTCACCAAAGACAAATCAACCACAAGAGACCCACGAGAGCAAGAAAGACGTTTACTGCTGGACACCTATCAAACGTTTGGCTGTGACTCAGGAGAGCCGACATTTAGATATTCATTATTGGATGGTGTAAAAGAAGGCTATCTGATTAACCCAATTGTGGTCGATGCCAGAACAGAAATCACGACCAAATTAATCTCAGAGCAAGGTTATGCAGTCACCATCACCAACGGTGATAACGGTCAGCAAGAACAAAGTTATGTTTCTAAAGATTTTGAAAAGAAGTTTTTCTCAGAATCCACAAACACCATCTTCTGCGAAACATTTATTAAAAACGGACTGCGGGACCCAGTTACACAAGAGTTTGGTAAAGCGATTGTTTTTGCAGTGAGTCAAAAGCATGCAGAAAAGATTACGCAAATATTAAACACACTTGCAGATAAAGTATGGCCAGGTAAATATCAGTCAGACTTTGCCGTACAGGTGACTTCAAGTATTCCAGAGGCGCAGCAATTTACCATCAACTTTACCAATAACAACCTGCTTGGTTCAGCCAACTTCAATCCACATTACAAAACTAGCAAAGCCAGAGTCTGTGTGACTGTTGGGATGATGACCACGGGTTATGATTGCCCAGATATACTCAATTTGGCAATGATGCGTCCAATCTTTTCACCTTCTGATTTTGTGCAAATCAAAGGGCGTGGCACGCGTAAACACCACTTTTTAGAACAGTTATTTGATGAGTCCATCAAACCACTAATTGCCGAACCAGATAAAAAGCAATTCAAGTTGTTCGACTTCTTTGCAGTCTGCGAATACTTTGAAGAGAAATTTAACTACGATGAAGTGATTAAACTGCCTGCAAGAACATCGGATGGCGGAGGTATAGAGCAACCACCTCAGCCACCTACAGGACTTTACGAATATACAGGCCAGGACAAGATTGAAAAAGTAGAACAAGAGCAAGTCGGCTATGAAGGCATGCGCATTGATCGTATGTTCTTTGAAAAATTTGAAGACAAAGTCAAAACAGACCAAACATTGCAACAACAAGTAGAAAATGAGCAATGGGAGCAAGCCGCTGAATATGTCGCCTCACAAATCTTTGATAAGCCAAGCGAATACTTCAATCTCGAAAAACTCAGAAAAGCCGCAGGGGTTGATAGACGCTTAACGCTAGTAGAAATTCTCCAAAAAATCTTCGGCCTTATTCCATATTTCAAGAGCAAAGACGAGCTACTCGAAGATGAGTTTCAAGAATTTTTGTTGGCAAATCAGCAAAAAATTACCGAAGACCAAGGCTCGGCAATTCTTGCCATGAAGTACTTCTTTAAAGCCTACGCAACAGATGCGCAATTACGCGCCATCATTGATAACAAACAACTAGCTGAACTAAACGTCAATCCAGCATTTGGTATAACCGATTTAAAAGCGGTGCCACAAGAATGGCGTGATCAAATCCCTGAGTATGTAAAAGACTATATTCAGCTCAACCAATTTATGTAAACACCTATAACGACTATAAAGAAGCACACAAATGTTAGATTCAGAAACCAAACGTCGTATTGATAACTGCCGTGACATCTTGGTAGGTAAAGTACCTGATCCCAAAAGCCAGGTGGAGCAAATCACCATCGCCTTAATCTACAAGTTTATGGATGACATGGATGCGCAAGCTGAAGAGTTAGGTGGCAAGCGCACCTTCTTTATTAATGGCTTCGAGAAATATGGCTGGAGCAAATTACTAGCCCCTGAAATGGGCGGACAAGACACACTCAATTTATATTCAGAAGCCATTACCAAGATGACCGAAAATACGCATTTGCCAGTGCTATTTAGGGATATCTTCAAAAACGCCTATCTACCTTATCGAGACCCCGAAACGCTACGTGCATTTCTCAAAGAGATAAATACCTTTAGCTACGATCACTCAGAGCGTTTGGGCGATGCCTTTGAGTATTTGTTATCTGTGTTGGGTAGCCAAGGCGATGCAGGGCAATTTAGAACACCGCGCCACATTATTGATTTTATTGTCCGCGTAATTAACCCACAAAAACATGAATCAATTTTAGACCCAGCCTGTGGCACAGCTGGTTTTCTGATTTCAGCTTGGAAATATATTCTAGAAAACAACAAAACCAATAAAGCCGGTGACAAACTCAAACCAGAAGAAAGAGCCAAATTAGCCGCCAATATTCATGGTTACGATATTTCACCGGACATGGTGCGACTATCACGTGCCAATATGTATCTTCATGGCTTCACAGACCCACATATTGATGAGTACGACACCCTGACATCAGAAGACAAATGGAATGAACACTACGATGTCATTTTGGCAAACCCACCGTTTATGTCGCCAAAAGGTGGTATCAAACCCCATAAAAAGTTTTCAATCGCGGCCTCACGTTCTGAGGTCTTGTTTGTCGATTATATCCATGAGCACTTAACGCCTACAGGTCGGGCAGGCATCATCGTGCCAGAGGGCATTATTTTCCAAAGTGGCACCGCTTACAAAGCGTTGCGAGAAATGCTCGTAAAAAATAGCCTTGTCGCTGTAGTTTCGTTGCCTGCTGGCGTTTTTCAACCTTATAGCGGTGTTAAAACCTCAATACTTATTCTTGATAAAAGATTAGCCAAACAAACAGATAAGGTTTTGTTTGTGAAAATTAATAATGATGGTTTTGCATTAGGGGCCCAAAGAAAGTCAATCGAGCAAGATGACTTACCAGAGGCATTAGAATTACTGAATCAATTTTTCATTAATCCAGAAAAATTTGAAAATAGCGCTTTAGCGCAATCAGTAAATCAAGAGCTAATTTCTGAAAATCATGATTGGAGTTTAAGCGGGGATAGGTATAGCGTACAACTCGAAAAGTTAAGTGTATTCGATACAGTTAAACTTGCGCAAGTTTGCGAAATTAACCCTGAATCTATTGACCCTGCCGAAGTTTTTAAAGGGCAGCCAATAGAATATATCGACATATCATCAGTCGAAAACGAAACAGGTAAGCTACTTGGTGGGAATATAATTAGCAGTGAAACTGCGCCAAGCAGAGCAAGAAGGAAAGTAAGGGATGGCGATGTTTTACTATCAACAGTCCGTCCAAATTTGAAAGCGTTTACTCAACTTAAAAAACCTCCATACAACGCTATTGCTTCAACTGGCTTTGCTGTGCTTAGACCTAACCCAGAAAAGTTACTTTCGACTTACCTATTACAAATGATTAGAAGTGATCACTGTGTGTCACAGATGATGGGAATGATGGGTAAAGGTGCTTACCCAAGTATTAATCAGAAAGACGTTGAAAGTATTAGTTTCCCACTACCATCTATTGATATTCAGCGCGAAATAGTTGCTGAAATAGAAAGCTATAAAAAAATTATTGATGGTGCACGTCAAATAGTTGAAAACTACCAGCCACGCATCCCATCTAGTATTGAATTTCAGAAGATAGCTTTAGGTGATATCAGTGTTACGTTCAGTGGAGGCACACCTTCTAAACAAAATCTCGAATTTTGGAAAGGAGCCATCCCATGGGTCTCACCTAAGGATATGAAAACTGATTTAATTGGTGATGCTGAGGATCATATATCCGAGTCGGCAATTGCAAAGAGTGCGACTAAACTGGTTCCACCAGGAACAATTCTGTGTGTGGTACGTTCTGGAATCTTACAGCATACCTTTCCTATAGGACTGACAGTTGCAAACGTTGCTTTTAATCAAGATATAACGGCGATAAAAGTAGATGAAGAAAAGGTTGATGCCAAATATTTATTTTTTACACTGAAAAGTTTTTCAAAAGATATTTTAGCCAAAGGTATAAAACCTGGCGTAACTGTACAGAGTTTCCAGAGTGGTTTTTTCAAAACATATCAAATACCTTTGCCATCATTAGACGTTCAAAAAGAAATAGTTGTAATGCTTGAAAATGAGAGAGCATTGATTGATGCGAATAAAGAGTTAATAAAGACTTTCAATGCAAAAATTAAAGCAACTATTGAGCAAGTGTGGAGTTCGTGATGAGTCGTTTTAACGAGTTCGATCAATACTCTGAAAACTTGTTACTAGCGCAGTATGATGTTTCAGAAATTATTTCTCATGAACTTATGAAAGGTGAAGTCCGTGAGGACTTTTTGCTAGAGATATTAAAAACCTGCTCTGAACCCCAACCAAATATTGTTAAGGGTACTATTTCTGATGGTGCGCAAGATGCCGGTCAACTAGATTTGATTTTAGTTAAAGCACATGCTCATGTTAGAAGGTTAGGTGGACAGTGTTTCGTGGAGAAAGATGAAGCATTATGCATTATCGAGGTTAAAGGTAATTGCACAGGTAAAGATCTGAAAAAGGCCGAAGAAAAAGCAAAGCTTATTTTACGATTACAAGGCGAAACAAAGCCACTTTTTGGAGTAGTTTGCTACAAAGCTGCACTTGAAAAGAAAACTATTCTTAATCGATTTGGATTTAAATATGATTCAGAAACAGATACCTTTTACGATAACTCTACTATTCCTAATGAAATCCCAGCTGATTGGCAAACAATAGAATACCCAAACATAGACTTTTTTGTTTGTCTTGAGGACGGCAAAAAGCTCTTTTTAAGAAAATATAATAAAGAAGCAGGTATAAATCGATTTTTAAACATTGTACAAACCCCACTTATAAAAGAAATGTTTTCATTGATAGCAAGCCTTTGGCGTCAATCGAGCCAAACCACTTTTAATGCTAGTTAAACTGGTTTAGTTTAGAAAAATTGGAATTATAATTTGGCAGCCTTTCCCAAATTTAATGCAAATCATTTTGAGGTTATCGCCAGAGAGCTAGGTGAGACGCTGACGGGCTCTCAACTCGATAAAACCCTCGCAAATTGCGGCATTAAAGATGTTTCTGGTGAATCCACCAAGTGGCGCAGAATTTATGCCAGCCTGATGACACGCCAAGAGTCTGACAAATGCGGTAACAATGTGGCTGCGTTTATTATGGCGGTGATGTCGCCTGCAAAATTCGTCAACGATGAAGAGAAGTTTAATAACGCACGCAACGCCATCAATAAAGTACTGGCTTTTGATGGGCTTGAAATTGGGGAAGATGGCAAGTTTAGACAAGCAACAGCCGCAACCACCATCTCAGAAGCCAAGCAGCGAGTAGATACAATCGCAAGCCGTCTGAAGGGGCGTGAAATACATCCAGAAGTGCTCAAATACTGTAAAGCTGAGCTGATGCAAGAAAACTACTTTCATGCTGTGTTTGAAGCTGCCAAGAGTGTCGCCCAGCGCATACGTGACATGACTGGGATACAGTTGGATGGAGCTCAACTGATAGATAAAGCATTTTCAGAAAGTAATCCAGTTATATGGATTAATGCAATGCGCACAGAATCAGAAAAATCCGAACACAAAGGCTTCGCACTTTTAATTAAAGGCGCCTTTGCCGCAATCAGAAATCCAACCGCTCACGAACCAAAAATACTCTGGCAAGGTGAAGAAGATGCGTCAGATTATTTCACTTTGCTTTCACTTATTCACCGAAAACTAGATAAAGCAAAAGTTTCGAAATAAACATTAAATCTGTCAAATTCAGTTAATAAAAACAAATTATTTTTTATATTACTAATTAATGAAATTAACCTTAAATCATGGAAGTGCTATAAATGTGATACAGACATGATAAATAAGTGATATAAAAGTGCTAATAGTAAAGCTATAACACTTTACATAAGTCATTGATTATTATAATAAATATAGATTGACCATCTAATAAAAAAGAAGTAAATTAATATCTAATTTGATTTAAATTGGGTTTTAATTTTATGAGTCCATTCGCTGAATATTTTCATCACTTAAGAATAAACCACGGGTTCAAACAAGTTGAACTGGCAAATTTAATGGGCTACGAGCAAACATATATCTCTGCTGTTGAGCTGGACAAAAAAGGTCCCCCTAATGAAGAGTTTATTCAGCGATTAGTAGATGTTTTTAGTTTGAACGATGAAGAATCAAAAGAACTATTTAGGCGAGCAAAAGCTTCAAACCGAAAATTACTATTGGTAGGTTCAGATTTAAAAACTGACGCATATTGGTTAGTGGATGATCTGAGAGATAGATTATCTTCTCTATCTAATTCACAGATTGCAGCAATTAGATCAATTATTTCTATTCAAGATGCCAAATATGAGCAAACTCGAACAAGTTTGCAAGATATTCGTAAACGCACGAATCAGGAGGTTACCATGTAAAAACAAACGGGACACAACCTCTCGGCTTGCCCCGTCTGCCGAATATCTATAGATACCCGATCTGGTAGTCAGAGTATCTAACGACATTCCCCACACGTCAAGCCCTTTTATATCCAAGTATGTGATTTTTTGCAGGATTAGAGCCTGTTTGAGTGCTTTCTACGCCTAAAAATCGATCTATTCATATTCTGTTATGACGGAAGGGAGAAGCTTTGTCTCTCAATCCGTCGGAAAGGCAAAGATGTTTGACCAAAGTTGGAAAGGATATTGGCATGGCCACAAGCCCATGGGAGACAGCTACACCAAAGCAAGAAAGGTGGTCAGAACTACAGGCACTATCATGCGCGGATTGTTTCCCAGCCGTAAAAATGGCCGAATGATGGAGTTTGAGGGGCTGATAGAACGTGACACTATGTTTTTGTTTGAAACCTCTTCTAAGATTGTGCGTTACCGAGAACAGCCAATCAAGATTCATTACCCGGATGGCAGTCGGCTAAGACGCTATACGCCTGATTTTGAGCTGTTGCTAGTAACAGGTGAAACAATCCTAATTGAGATTAAACATCACACTCACTTGCAGAATGAGGCACTACTGCACAAGCTTAATTGTATTTCCCAGTATTTTTGGGGGTTGCAACAACCATTTCATGTGCTTACTGATTTAATCATCCGACAACAACCGAGGCTAGCAAATCTGAATCAGATTTGTGCCGAGTTACCGCGTATTTGGCCTTCGGTAGCCAGCCTAAGAAGTCAAATATACCAATATCAAGATCTATTTCCCACAAGCTATGAGGAAGCAAAACGCATTCTTGCTGGTAATCAACTTTCGTTAAGTAGCCTCATTGTGTCTGGACTTGCTACTTTGGATGTTAATCAACCAATCGAGGCCTGTACCCCAATACATCTCATTCAGGAGGATATGCATGAAAGCCTATGGATTTCAAAAGAACACGGTTTTTAGTTGGGGCGAGCATCAATACAAAATTGAGCGGGTAACGCCTCAGAAACAGGTGCTATTAGAGCGAAGCGACGATGGCTTCACCACCATTGTGGCATACGAAGAGCTATTAGCTGCTTATCAACAAGGCCAAATATCGTTTGTGAACGAAAATGTTCAGACCTTAGAAGCCAAGATGTTTTCTAGACATATCTCAGATATGCCTGCGCATATTGTCGAAGAAGTCAAAAGACGAAAGCACTACGTTGACTACCTGATGGTCACGGGAAGGCCTGTATTTGATAAGGCGTATATCGAGTCAGTAATAGCAGAAGCCGCGAATTCTATAGGTGATCAATCACCACCCTCGATGATTACGCTCTATCGCTGGTATAAAAAATTCATACATACTCAGGATGTCCGCACCTTGATACCAAGGTTTGACCGACGTGGACGTAACAAAATGCATGAGAGTAGCTACTCACAAAGTTTAGTAGTCTCAACTGTTCAGTCGGCCTATCAACGCTCCCCACAAACCACCATTAAGACAATTTATAACGATTACGTGAATTATCTGGCCATCGAAAACCAAAGCCGATTACCCGAGCAAAGATTACATATGATAAGTGAAAGGACATTTCGAAGAAGGTTAGTTGATCTTGGTGCCTACGAATTAGTAAAACTCAAAGAAGGCAAGGCCGCCGCCGAAAGAAAATATAGGCAGGTTTTAAACAATACGGTCACCCAAAATATATTAGAACGAGTTGAAGTAGACCACACGCCGCTCGATTTATTTATATTGGACAAAGCCACCATGCAGCCGATGGGTCGCCCAACGCTTACGATCATGATTGATCACTTTAGTCGAATGGTCTTGGGTTATTACATCAGTTTTCAAGGTCCATCAACTACAGCATTGGTTGGTGCATTGCGTCATGCCATATCACCTAAGACAAAACTTTCCAAAGTTCATCCTTTTATTGAAGTGCATAATACGTGGGAGTGTTATGGCGTACCAACTTTAATAGTTGCAGATAATGGCTTTGAGTTTCATAGTCAGGATTTTGAAGCGATAGCACTGGATCTGGGCATACGGATTGAATATTGCCCAAAACGCGAGGCATGGTATAAAGGCACCATCGAACGTTTTTTAAAAACGCTGAATTACACTTTTGTAAGTCAGCTTCCTGGGGCAAGTTTCCCTAAATGGCACTATCGCGGTGATTACGATCCGCTCAAACATACATTAGTCGATTTCCAAGAACTTCAACTTCTGATAGAAAAATGGATTTTGGATGTATATGCGCAAAGTTATCATTCTTCGCTTAGAACGAGCCCAAGCGCTAAATGGCAAGAGGGCTTACAAAGACGACAGCTAACATTGCCCATGCATATTGATCGATTGCGTACCGCCATTGGTAAGTCTGAGACCAGAGCATTACGTAACGACGGTATTGTCCTCAAAGGCATTCGTTACCAATCACACGAGCTTGCAACAATCGTCCGCAAGTATAAGCAAGGGGTCAAAGTACGAGTCGTATATGACCCTGAGGATATGGGGCATATACAGGTATTTGGGCCAGAAATGGAGCAACCCATTCAGGTGTATGCCATGCATTTGGAATACGCGAGGGGACTGACTGAAATTCAGAATAAGGTAATTCAACGATCCGCTCGAGAAAAAGGAATGGCAAAGGTGGATACCACAGCGTTGTCTCAAGCAAAATTTGAGATTAGCCAAGCCATCTCGCAAATGCAGGCGAGCAAAAAGCTGATCAAGAACAAGCGTGCTGCCAAGTTAAGTGGCGTAAGTAGCAGTAAGCCTGAATCTGCTTTATTGCAATCAACTCATAAAATAACTGAAATTGTTCATCACAAACATCCGATGCCGCATGCATCGGCACCCATCACACCGCTCCCCACGCTGCCTAAATTCGAATTAAGGAAAGGAGAGTAAGCATGCAAGATATGTTCATGAGTTTGCAGCAGTTTGAGGAGTCCTACATTCGGTTTAGTGCTTTTGAAGAAAGCTTTCGCCATATTGGCAATGCCATTCAAACTTATCGGCAAACAGGCGTTGTACAGAATTTAAGAATCCTAGGGGAGAGTGGTACAGGCAAAACAACGTTGTGCAAATTGATTAAAAAAGAGTATCCAAGGCAAGTGTTGATTGAGCAAGACATCGTGCCTGTATTGATAGTGCCTATCCCCTCTAACCCCAGCATCATGAGTCTAATAGAGTCCATCTTCAATGAACTGGAATATCCCATTGAAATAAAGGGGAATATCCCGGCCAAGATGCGTACGCTGATTAAGATTTGCAAAGAAGTGAAGTTAGAAATGATCGTCTTTGATGAAGCGCAGCACTTGAGAGACAGAGGCCAATCCAAAACCCATCATATGGTGGCCGATTGGTTAAAAACCCTGATGGACGCACTTCAAATTCCATTTGTGATGCTTGGGTTACCCAATCTTGAAAAGTTATTGCAATCCAATGAGCAATTAAGACGGCGCTATTCACAAAAAATTTATCTTGCGTTGGGGCAAACAGCAGGTATTTCGGTTGAAAGTGAATGTGGACAATTGTTCCAATCTCTTGCTGAAGATTTGCCAATTCCATTCAGATTAAACGAGATTGCTTGGCACGATTTTACGGTCAGACTTTACTATGCCTGTGATGGTCGCATTGCTTATCTCAAAAAGCTGATGTTTGCTGCGCTACATATTGCCATGGATGCCAAACTGAGTGAGATTACCATCCATGAATTTAAATTGGCATTCAAGAACTTGATTTGGTGGGAGGCCGATGGTGCGCTAAACCCATTTTCTGTCGAGTTTGAATTTAGACGATTAGATCGTGCAGCTGAACCCTTTGAGAAGGATCAGTCATGAGTATTGGGTTATACGAAGAGCCGCAATCGTTAGTATCAACAAATAGCCATCAACGATTGCTACTTAGACCCAGACCCACTCAACATGAATCTTGGTATGGTTATTTGACCCGGGTGTCTGATCAAAACGGATTGACGAGTTTTCGAGAGCTTTTAAAGTTTTTTCAGTCATTTGAACATTTTCAGCGCACATTGCGACTGCACGATGACGAGGTTGATTTACTAGATGGACCTATGCCATCAAAGTTAAATACGGGTAAGCGAGGAAATTTATATAACCACAATATAACCTTTTTTAGATGGTGTCCCGAATGTATTAAGAACCATCCCATCCACCAGTCGAGATGGCAGCTTACGTATTATGTGGTGTGCTTGGAACACAAAATTCAATTAAAAGATACCTGTCCAAATTGTGATCATCGTCAGCATTTAGAAAGACCACAACTATGGCGTTGCCAGTTTTGTGGGGCGAATTTGCGCAGCTCTTCCAGCAAGAAAGTTGATCCTGTGGTCTATGATTATCAACAAGAACTGATGAAAGCTTTTGAGGGCATCAAAACAACAACCTTATTTAATCTAACTTACTGCGAACTTATCAAATTAACCAGATACATTGGCCAGTTTAATGATCAGCATATGCCAGTAAAACCAGGTAAATATTATGGTACAACCGAAGTTAATATTGCTTTTAGTGTGCTTAGTGTAGCAGCCAAATTGCTAAACCACTGGCCGACATTGCTTTATGAGTTAGTTTCAAAAGTACAAGCCCAATCTACCGTCAGTCTGAGCATCAAACATCACTTTGGTACTTTTTACCAAGTGTTGTATGTCAACCTCAAGGAGGATTGCTACCAATTTCTACGGGATGCTTTTGAAGACTATTTGTTTATGTATTGGCCATCTTTAATCAACAAACGAAATAAAGGTTTTAAGAAGGGAAAAACAACGACGCACTCTAGGTTAACCATCAAGCAAATGGCAGTAAAAACAGGTGCTAAGCCTGCTCTGATAAAACTATTGATTAGTACTAATCAAATCAAACTCGAAAAAGTGTTGCTTCCCTCAGGAAGGCAAGTGAGATTAATACATGAGAAATATATTCAAGAGCTGTCCATACTTGCAAATGAAGTTCTTAGCTTGAAACAGCTCGCATTACGTGTAGGAGTAACTGAATCAAGAATTCGACAGTTGATTGCTACTGAACAAATTATCCCCTTGGCATCCAAGTTTGCACTAAATTCAGCACAATGGTATTTCGAGCAAAATCAATTGGCGAATCTCAGCTTTAACGCAATTGCATGTGAACCCCACTGTATACCTATAACTCAGATTTTGAAATCATGGAGGCTATCTGCTTCTGAATTTAATGCATTGGTGAAGGCTTTAAGGAAAGAGGAGTTAATCATCTACTCACAAGACAATTTGGTCGTGTTCTTAGGAGATATTTGGCTAGATCCTATTCAAACAAAAAAATGGCTATTGAGTTATAGAGAGGCAATTACAGGACTATTATCTATCGATCAAGTCGCAAAAAAACTACGAATTAAGCAAGAGGTGGCTTACCATTTGGTTAGAAAAGGTCTTATTCCACACACAATTACCTTTGATAGAGTGCTTAAAGTGCAGCTAGGTGAACTTGAAAAATTCAAACAAGACTATATAAGTCTTAGAGATATTTCCAAGCGTTTAGAATTAGCTCCACAAAAAGCACTGAATTCCTTACGTGCTGTGCCAGTTTGTGGGCCGTCTATTGATGATTGCAGGCAGTACTTTTATCGGCGCTTGGATATTTTTTTATTCAAATAGTAATGCTAAGTATTTTAGTTTATGACAAGGACGTTAACAATCATGAAAATCAAATTAAAGCCTTCACGTAAGCAAGTTACGCTAGTACTATCCGCCCGACAAAAACGGCAAATTGAACGGATACTTAGATACCGTTTTGAAGCAAGTATTATTAATGAAGGCTTGTTGCTTCATTTGACAAAACAGAAATATCAATTAAGTGAATTGATGACAGAGATGGGTTCGACATTCACTCAACTAGATGAATCTGCTGATGCTAAGTGAATGACTACTTCATTTTGAAACGCCACTAATTTTATAGACACTGTTCAGCCGATTGATTGAACTGCTTTTCAATGTCTATCGAAGATCAGGTTATTAAATTCCCTAATAAAAAATTTGTTATTAAGTGTCTGATATTTATAAAGAAAGTATTATTGTGAATAACAATTGGTAAATTATTTTTTCTTTTTACTGAATCTATCTCGGTTAGTATTTATGATTGACAGTAATTTGTCTAAACATACAGTTTAGGAGAAAAAAATGTTATGAGAAAGCGGGACGAAAAACATGAGTCGGCGCTTAATTTTTTAGTGCAATTAGATTGTGAAGAGATAAAACGATTGCTTTTAATTGAGGATTATCGCAACTCAGAATATGTTGCTTCTGAAGTTCTTGCGTCCCTAATACGGGCAAGATATGGTTTGCAGTCGGATCTTCTAGAGCTAATTACAAGGGCACTTCATAGAAGGGTAATTATAGGGATTCACGCTTGTATTAGAAAAAACGAAACTTTGCGCTCTTTGACAATGGATAATAGTGAGTTAGTGCAAGATACTGTCAGTTATTTTTGGGAAAAGTTTTTTGAAGACGAGCAATTGGTATCAAACTCTGAAGTGCGATTCGGAGTTTATCTTCAAGATAGAGTGATTGATTATATGAGACATCTATTAACTGAAGAAAATACTAGAGAGTCGGTGGATACTTTTACAGCTACAGATGAAGAAGGTAACTTTTCAAATTATATTGATACTGTTGAGGATGATATTAACAATTCTCCTGAAATTGAAGTTATACGATTACAAGATAAATCAAGAGTCATGACTGCACTCATTAATTTGCCTCAGAAAGAGCGAAACGCATTTTATTTCCGCGTTGAATGTGAGTATGACTGGATGAAAGTGGCTAAATTACTTCACTGCTCAATTCCTACGGCACGCGCCTTACTGAATTTAAGTATTGAAAAGCTTCAAGGAGCACTCAAATGACAAATACTTTTAAAGCTGAAGCAAAAAATATTGTAGATAATTTTTTAACAGATTATCCAAATCCAATTACACAAGATTGGTCGAGATTAATTGACCAGCATCCTGAGTTTGCACAAGACATAGCAGACTTAGCAATTTTCCATGGCTCCTTTAGTGACATAAATATTAATGAGGATTTAGCTTTTGATCAGAAATCTTATGATGCAACGATTAGCCAAGTAATTAATTATGCATATAAAACCCCAAGTCCTATAGTATTAGATGCCAACCAAAAGATTGAGGCTATCAAAGGACCGCAAATTAAAAGTATTTCTATAACTATAGGGATTGGTCCTTATCCAGCCTTACTCAATGGCATTATAGCTGGTCGTATTGTGGCGCCTAGTAGCGTCCTTAATTCGCTATCTAATTTTCTTAATGTATCAATTTTGGTTTTGCAGCAGGTTTTCCAGTCAAAATTTGAGCAATCAGTTGTTCCTTCATTTAAATCAACAGATGGTAAACCAGAAGTGAAGATAAACTCTAAGAGTTGGGAAGCGGCAGTTCGTAGTTTGGAGTTATCGGCTGATGAAACGGCCAGATTACTAAAATTTTCTGAGAAAGACTAACGAAATTGAATCCTTTTCAGCGCGCTCGGAATGAGGCTTTGTCACTAAGAGCTAATCTCCTAGGAGAGCTTGCCGAAGAGCCTATCATAGCCAAAGAATTATTAGAAGAAATCGAGAGTAAACTAAATCTGGGGATTGATAGACTTCCCAAATCAGCAACAGAATTATGTAGCGGTGATGCTTGCTTGCACCGCGATGATAGATATATTTATATCCGTAATGATATCAATGAAGATGAGCATGCTGCTCTCATAGCACATGAGTTAGGCCATTGGATTTTAGATGTTGATAAAACTCAGCCAACAGTAACGTCTCTTTCTCTATTGGAAAACTCACAGGGTTCACCTGGGGTTGTGAAAGTCGAGGCTTATGGGGCGAGAGAGCGCCAAGAACTGCAAGCGAATGTATTTGGGCGAGAGTTTCTGTTACCCCGGTGTTTAGCAAAAAAGTTATTCGTGGGTGGACTTGGGCCAGGTCATGTTGCTGCTCATCTTGGTATTCCGTTAAGTATCGTACAGCAACAAATGTTGGATGCTATATTACTCCCAGAAGAAGAAAAAGAAGCTTTAAAGCCACTTCACGATCCTAGTGAAGATCAAAAACAAGCCGCATGTGCCAAAGAACGATTCGTCAATGTTGTTGCAGGTCCAGGTACGGGCAAGACTTCTACGTTAATTAATAGAATTAAATATCTTGTAGAAGAGCTTAAAGTTGACCCAAGCCATATATTAGTACTAACTTTTACCAACAAAGCAGCCTTCGAATTGGTTGAAAGATTACGTGCAATAGGATTGCCTAGAGCATCAGATATTTGGGCTGGAACCTTTCATGGGTTCGGACTTGAGTTTTTAAGAAAATATCATGACGTTTTTGGGTTATCTAATGATTTGTTAGTTGCAGATAATCTAAATTCAATCACTATGCTTGCTCGTGAATTACCTAATATTGTTCTTCAAAGGCATTTGCGAGTTGAAGATCCATATGAGTGGCTTGGTGGAGCTGTAGCCGCTATTGCAAGGTTGAAGGAAGAGTTGGTTTCTCCTTCTCAGTATCGAGAACGAATTTCGAAACTAAAATGCGATGATGAAAAGTTATTTGCTTTCCGACAAGATGTTGCTACTTTATATGAAGCCCATGATGGGATTTTACGTAAAGCTGGGCTAGTAGATTTTTCCGACTTAGTAGCGCTACCAGCTATTTCGATACGAGATGATCGTGCAAGGTTTTCAGAATTAGCGGATAAGTTTCAACACATTCTTGTTGATGAGTATCAAGATGTAACGAAGTCAATGGTGGAGTTAGTAAGACAGCTTGCGTACAAAGCCAAATCTTGTTGGGTGGTTGGAGATGTCCGTCAAGCGATTCATCATTGGCGAGGTGCATCTGTACAAAGTTTGTTGAAGTTTGAAAGTGTATTTATTGAGCAAGCAAGAACTGATAACTCATCCATACAAAAATATTCATTAAAGCTAAACAGACGAAGTACCCAAGAGATTGTTAATTTTATCCAAACAATAGGCGAATCACATGTTCTTCAAAAATACTTACCTCTAGAGAAAACAATATCCGCATCAGGCCATTCTAAATTGATGCCTAATTTAGTTTCCTGCGATTCAAAACTGGATATTCCCAATGCGATTAGCAATTCAATATTGGAGTTAGTTGATAAAAAAATTCCGTATTCAAAACAGGCGGTGCTTTGTCGAAAAAAGTCAGATGTAGAACTTATTGCAGATGAATTACAAAAACGAGGTATACCAACTCTGTATCTAGGAGAGTTGAGTCATAAGCCAAATGTTAAAAAAATATTATGCTTAATGCACTTGCTTGCTGAAAGGCAGCCCAGAGCTTTAATTGGCTTAACGGCAGTCGATGGTCTAGATATATCTATGTCAGATATAAATCAAGCTCTTAAGTTGGCAGAACAGGATATAAACTGGCAACGTGGGAGATGGGTTTCTAAATTTCCAAATGCTCTTTCAGTCGAGTCTAATAGTGCTGTTAATCAATTAAAAAATTTGTTAGGTGAATATACACATCACTCTAATCCTTGGGACTTCGTGTGCTACCTAATACTTGAAAAAAGGTTTGGCTTTACCCCTCTTGAAAATAAATCCATAGAAGCCCAAGTTGAAAGATTAGCAGTTTGGCAATTTGCATACTCTGTTCGTGCTGGCGATGGCGATGGCAAAAGGCCTTCAATTGCTAGGTATCTTTTACGAAGACAGTTACGTCAAAGAATAGGGGAAAATTTCATAGAACGAGAAATGCCAAATGAAGCTTCAGCATTAAATGCTGTCAGAATTCAAACAGTTCATGGAAGTAAAGGCTTGGAATATGAAGCAGTACATATTGGTTATATAGATGATGTTTACAGTGACAAAAAGCCTACTTGGAATACAGAAGAAGATTTAATACATATTGTTCCACCAGAAGTATTAGATAGTACAGCTGACGAATATGATTTTGAGCAGGCCATTGAAAGAAATAATCTTTTTTATGTGGCTGTGTCGAGAGCAAAAATTCACTTAAATCTTTATGAAGATGCTAAGTTTGCAAATAAAAATAGACCTTCACAACTTGGAAAATTGCCAAAGATGTTTCGAGAGATTAGTTTCAGCACTGGATCTAATGTGCGTGAGAAGCCTGAAATTAATGTGCCTTCGTTTATTCAGCAGGATCCATTGTCTTTTGACCAATTCGAAACATATGTCAAATGCCCACTGCAATATCATTACCGATTCGTAATGAATCTCAAAAGAGAACAAGAGTTAGAAACTTCCTTAAGGGCACGTTTTGCCGTTATGGATGCATTAAAGTTAATGGTATCTGATGTTTCTCAAAAGGGATCAAATATATTAGAAGAGTTGTGGCGTAAAAATTTATTACCCACAAAACTTGAGGATCCTACTCTTTGGAAAGATGCGTTAACAGTTTTTCTAAGAGGTCAGGAACTAATTGAAACTAAATTTACATTTGTTGAGCCAATCGCAGATATTGGCGGGCTTAAGATTAAATTACCATGGCTAATAAAAAATGCGGATCACTACAGACTTATTAGGTTTTCAAACAGGGGAGTTACAAATGTTAAAACTCTTCTCAGACCCCTAGTTTATTGTATAGATAAAAATATCAAAATGGAGCTGGTTAATTTAATCACAAACGATAAAGTGATTGTTGAGCCAAGTAAAAGTATTAATAGTACTAATGCAATGACGGCCTCAATTAAATTTCAAACAGCAAATTTTGAGCCATCAAAAGGTGCTGCATGTAGATATTGTTCTTACAATATTATTTGCCCAGCATCTCCAAAACTCTAGCAATCTCTATACTTTCTTTAGTATTTCATAATAATTTTCTTTTTTTGTTACTCATCTCGGTTAACTGAGTATGAGCCGTGAATATCACGGTAACGACAAAGGAAAAATCATGAAAATTAAAGTGTTTGTTCAATCCGAAGCATTAGACGATATCAATGTTCTTGAAATCGAAGATAGTTTCAACCACAAAGCTTTACAAGAAGCTTGTAAGGCGATACTCCCAGCTGTAGTAAATAAAGAAGAATTTCATCTAACTTTGGAAGACGATGATGATGAAAATTCTTTAGAAAATATTAGGCAAATACCAGAGGGCACAGCCTTACACCTTCATCGCCTTAAAAATATCACGGTGGAAGTTCGTTATGCTGGGCGTGACGTTAATCGTACCTTCAGGCCTAGTGCAACTATTGGGCGCATTAAAAAGTGGGCAGCTAAAGAGCTTGGAATTGCACCATCTGACGCAGCTGAATTAATGTTACAGATAAGCGGTACAAACAATCGCCCAGATAATGACATTCACTTAGGTGCGCTCGTAAAAGCACCAGCGAAATCTATTTGCTTTGATTTAGTTCCTTCACCACGTGTTAACGGTTAACAAGGCTGCTATGGATAATGGAAAAAATTCATTAGAAGCACATTTACAATCTGGACGTTTTTTAGCTGGTGTATTTAAAGGTAAATGGAAGCTTTTAGAAATTGAGTGGCCGGTTGTTTTTGTCGAAATAAAGGCCAGAGATGAACGCAAATTGACCTTGCGTTTTGAATGTACCGGCTATCCAGAAACTCCAACAACGGCAACACTTTGGGATATCACAAACCAACAGCAATTAGCAGCTGAACACTGGCCCCGTGGTGGCAGGGTATCACAGGTTTTCAATCATGGTTGGATGCAAGGCGCGGCGTTATATTTGCCATGTGACCGGCAGGCAATAATTGGCCATTCTAATTGGGTTTCGGAGCTTCCATGGCTTATATGGAAGCCACAGCTTGGAATTATTCAATATTTGGAGGCAGTGTACGAAATACTGCAAAGTTATGAACTTGAATCTAAAGCCGCTTGAATTTCAACCTGGAGTCTGGGCTCAGTTAATGTTGGATTTGCGTAAGCGAGGTGGTGGACGTCGCGAATCTGGAGCTTTTTTGTTAGGTAAAGTCGAAGGAGACACTAAGGTTGTACATACTTGGATACCTTATGACGAACTTGACCCTGCTTCGTTGAACTATACATACATTAGACTAAGCACGGAGACATTTACGAAGCTATGGGTAGAGTGTGCTGCGAGAGATTTTCAAGTCGTTGGTGACATTCATACCCACCCTAAGGGTCCAGTTCAAAGTCGGTCTGATCGAGAAAATCCTATGGTTTCATTAGCCGGCCATTTTGCACTAATTGCTCCATGGTTCGCACAGAACAACGTAACACCAAGTGAGGTTAGCTTGAATATCTATCTCGGAGCTAAGCGGTGGTCAAATTTTTACGATGATAATGCTGCCGGCATGATTGTGTTGAGATAGGGGAAAATTATGGATGCAGATTCATTACATAGATTAGAAAAAGTGTTGGCTGATAGCGGTGAGGCAAGTAGTTTCGCCGAAGCTGAGAAGATTTTCTCTAAATATGGAGTACGTATTGTAATCGGTGACGATGTTGCTAATAATCCTGTTGCACATGTAATAGCTCTTACGGCCATCAATTGTGCTGTAAGAAGTTTTAAAGGCAATGTGGATATCTCAGCACCTGAGAACATGCTATTGGCAGCCCCAGGATTTATAAATGTAACTTTAGAAACTTTTATAAGCTGGCTTTCAATTAAACCAGTTGATAGTGAATACTCCCAAAACTGGCCAATAATTGCGATTGGTACAACCGAACCATTAGGAAATGCAATTAGGCCTTGGGCGGATGGTTGGGATTTCGGGTTAGGGGCAGGTGTTTCGACCAAGTTATTTGCTCCGGCTGCCGTAGCCGCCGCCGCCCTAGCAGTAAGTGAAGCATTTTCTATATTGCGTAACGATAATCCTTACGCAGGTAAACGAACGATTAAACAATCGTTATGGTCACTTGACTCAAATTTAGGTAGTTATCCTCCGATTAATTCTATTGGCATTCCTAGCTGCTGGCTTGTAGGTCTTGGTCACCTCGGGCAGGCTTATGCTTGGACGATGGGATTTATGCAGCCAGTTAAAGATACGACAATTTATTTACAGGATATTGATGTCATTACAAAGTCGACATTATCAACTTCTATGTTGTCAGTTTATGCCGATATCGGTGATAAAAAAACTCGCAAAATTGCTGATTGGTTTGAGAGCCGAGGTTATCAAGTCTCACTAGTGGAACGCCGTTTCGACGAACATCAAAGAATTAGGGTCGAAGAGCCAGGTATTGCCTTATTCGGTGTCGATAATTCAGCTGCAAGACGAGTATTAGAAAATGCTGGATATAGATATGTTATTGATGCTGGATTAGGCTCAGGGTATAAAGATTTTCGTGCAATTAGACTAAGAACTTTTCCTGGCCCATCGTCTGCGGCACATTTATGGGCTAGCTCAGAAGTTGTAAGTGATAATTTGACGGCACCTGCATATCAAGATCTTCTTGCACACGGCGCTCAACAATGTGGTGTGACGACACTGTCAAGTCGCGCCGTGGGTGCTCCGTTTGTGGGATGTTTTGCATCAGCTTATGTTTTAGCTGAGTTAATTCGCAAGCAGATTAATGGCCCTTCATATGCTTGTCTTGATATCAATCTCAGATCCCCTCAAAAACTCGAAGCTATAACTAACTAACTAAATTTAATTAAGGAAAAACAATGAATTTAATGATGAAGTTAGTGTTTTATATTTTAAGTTTATGGGACAGAAGTTATGACGAACTTCTAAATGAACATAGGGCTTATGAAAGAAGGATTTTAATTTATACAGTAATGGCAATAATATTAATCTTGGCAGCCGCATTACTTACTCCATCTATCGATATGCAACCTTTAGACGGGATTAAATACGCAAGCTACTTAGTGTATAAATATATTGGAAGATGTGCTTTACTATTAGGAACATGTAGTGGTATTGCATCATTCTGGAATATGGCTGGAATAGTATTTTTTCGTCATAAGCATGGCTTTACAGATTAGAGATTGTATTTGTAAAAATTAAAGGAAGTAGCATGCATCTAAAAACATACTGTATTGATAGAGATTGTAAATTTATTTACCTTGATTGACTCAGCTATTCAACGAGAATAATGATGACCTCCTATAAAAAATTGTTACAGGATTTTAATGATCGCGGTATCCCAATAGACTCGCCTGATTTTTATGACCATCCTAATTTTATTGAAGCAGAGAAGATCAATCCAAGTTACTTACAAAACTATGCAGCTTTCGTTGCATCTAGACCATACACTGAAGAATACCTGTTAAAAGCACGGGATACGATTACCAATGCGGCAACAGTGTTATACGAGCATTTGAAAGAAAATGGACGGCAAGGAGCTTGTGTTGATATCACTGGAATATTGGCTCGGATATTGGAAAAACATGGAATTTGGTGTGCCTCAATAAAAGGTTCGTGCACTATTGAGTTTCCGCCTGAAAGCAAAGAAGACAAAACCTACTTTTGGTCGGCTGATCATGGGCAGTTTGCAGCTGGTCACGCATGGCTATTCGCACCGCCTTTTAACATCGTTGATATAACAATTGGCGAACAGACATATAGTGGAGATAAGAAAAGTTATATACCTAAAATAATTCTTGAAGAGAATGGTATAAATTCAAAAGTTGAAATTGAAGATGTAATAAGTCCAACAGCATTGATTGAGTTGAGGATGCACAGGGTTCCTAGGGATCAATATTTAAATGTTTCTGCTAGAGATATGGTCGATGTTCAAAAGAATTTTCCTGTAAAAGTAGTTAAGGGTCTAAAGGGGGCAACAATTAAATATTGCCCCGTAGCAATTCATGCATCTATTGAGCCTTTAGAAGACATGAGAAATATGGACTTTAATGGTAAAACACCATTTGAGCTATATGAAAAATTTATCAAAGATAATCTCTAAATGATTTCTTCAAATGATAAATGCAATGAAATTGATCTGAAAAGCTGGGATGAAATTTGCACTGAAGTAACAAAGTTAATGCAGGATCATCTTAAACCTTACGTAACTCCAATTTCAAAAGTTATAGATGTTAACTATGGTGAACATTTAGGTAGTGGATCCTTCCTATCAGATAATGGATTGACATACTTAATTACTAATGAACACGTGGCCAAAGAATTAAAATCCACCCCATTAGCTCATCAATTACTCAATGCAGATGAAGTTCTTCGCATATTAAACCCATTTTGTGCTTTAGATTATCCTGTGGATGTAGCACTTACAATGATCTCAGGCATGGCTTGGTCAGCTTATAAACATGGATCCCAAGGAATTCCATTAAATAGATTTTCAATAAATTATCAACCAATCTTAGGTGAGTTGTTATTCATGATTGGTTATAGCGGGGAACGTTCTAGTTTTCATTATGAAACTTTGATTACTGCTGCAACACCTTATTTATGTCAGGAAATTGAGTTGCCTAAAGACTATGGGGATCCAAAGTATCATTTTGCAATTGATTACAAACCAGATCTTGCAATTAGTACTGATGGCAGCTCTAGGGGACTACCTACTCCTCCTGGTCTGAGTGGCTCGCTGGTATGGAATACTCGTTTTAAAGAATGCTCTTTAAAAGGAGAGAAGTGGAGTCCTGAAAAGGCAGAGGTAATAGGTATTGTATGGGGATGGCCATCTTCTGCGGCCTGCCTGATTGCTACAAAAGTTGAATATTTATCAATCAGAGATTTAGTTTTAACTGCTAAATCATTAGCTAAAATTTTTTAACAGCTCATTTGGAAAGCCTTGGTATGACTGAAAGTGAAAAAGAAGACTATGTAGAAGAACACTTACTAGATGAAGCTTTAAAATCTATAAAGACATCTGGAAGATATTGGAACTCATCAATACCTAGAGTACTGACTAAAGCTTTAAGCAAGAAATTGAGAGAGGCTGGGTATCCCGTTATCGTTCGAGAGATCCCGCCACAATGGGAGCACGTCTTTTATCTACAGGAACATGCTAGTTCCTCAAATGGGGAGGAGCTAGAGCTTATTGCAAAGAAAAGATATGAGCTCATGGAAAACGCGAAAAGTAAAACAGAGCTTCCAACGTAAAATATGACATTTCTATCACTGGTAATGGCTAAAGCTGGCTTCTTAAGATAATCTTTAATTATAGCTATTTGAAATAGTTATGATTCTGAGGTGATTGAATTTTTGCATTTTCTTTGGCACAAAATCCTAGCACGATGCCTTACTTGATTCGGGCTGTCAGAGGAGCTCAAACTTTTGCATAGAATTCTTTAAACGTTGAATCGAGATATGCATGGTGCACCGTGTTGCTAAGAAATTTTATTTCATTAATATTCAATTGCAAAAATTTGGATTGTTCCATCTGGGAATAAAGAGGCCGGTCTGTTAATTCTTCTCAGTGAAGCAATGATTTCATCTTCACCAAGTAGCCTGTGGTTGAAAGGTTCTTCCCCAAAGTATTGATGATAAACATCGGCACGTATACCTTGGAAAACTTTTATCCGCTGATACTGGCTTAACAACATATGCGTGACTTCTGGTAAGTTCCTTTTGTCAGTTTTCATGCTATCAGGGAAAGCCTTATCAAACCATCGTCCATAATAACTTTCATTCTCAAATGTTTCTGTTTGTAGATAACCAATTTGCTCTTTCTCATCTAAGACGGTTCTGCGAATATTTCTTCCTTCTTTAAGGTATTCCAAAGCGTAGCGATTAAGTTCGTATGCACTTTTTGGAAGGCCTAGGAATTGAAGTACGCGCGTATAATGGCGGAGTCTGAAGAATCTTGAATCCGTCTGATCATATAATCTTGCTAGGTCATCAAAATCGGGATCGCCAATGATTATCCTTGGAGTCTGCTCCCCTTTCCCTATGAATGTTGAGATGATTACTTCGGCATCGAATCTGTCTCTGCGGGCATGATGTGCCTCCTTCTTTGCTATTCCGTCTCGTATTTGGGTGCTTTGATTGGTTAAATGACTTGTTCCTTTAGATTCGAATATCCCATCAAATCCAGTCCGCTGTGCTCTATAGTCAAATCTTTTACCTGGACCAGGTAAGGCACCTAATTGATCCCAAGGAACATTAAAACATTTATTGGCAATTAAGCAGGTAACTCCAATTCCCAATTCCATGCTACGTGGAGTGATTAAATCTGAGTTAATACCGTCCTTTAAGCGGATGTGAGGTGCATCCAAATCTAGAATGCGTATTATCGTTAAAAGAACCACCGATTACCGCTTCAAAACAGCCACTCAGCACTTATCAAAAAAGCCACCAATAACCATTAAAAGTATCACTCATCTATTAAATTACGCAAATAGAATTTAAACTACTCTGCATCGTAAGTATCATCACCTTTCTTTATCTGATTCGTTATGAAAAATCTTTATTACCAATCTGTCAGGCAAGCCGCAAAACACTTTCACGGTCGGCAGCATGGCGATCATTTCGACAAAGGCATAAATCCTCAGTATGACTATGGTAATGGGGAAGCGACTAAACTCTCATGGTGGGATGATGTTACGTTCATTCGGAATAATTATCGTGTTCATGTTTCATGGTCTCATCCACGTTGGCACTACAAAGAGACTATTCGATCCAAGGCTTTCGACAATGTTAATGCATTAGACATGTTCGATGAGCGCGCTTTTGAAAATGCAACGCCGCAATTCGTGAAGATTGGAAAATCACGTAAAAAAGTTGCTAGTTACACAATGGGTAGTTTACTCAAACCAGGAATGTATGAGTTACTTGAAAGCGAAGTGCAAAAACTTTTCAAAACTAATGACGTTAAGATTTATCCATTCATGAGAGTTAGCTGGTTTAAGGATTGCCGATACATAGATATTTGCGTACCAATGGAAATTAAGAGCACTCAGGACTTAGCAACCCTTGTTACATTGGTGAAACGGTTACTTAATCAGACGACCACGTTAAGCAAGGAGTTTCCAAATTATGCGTACTCACAAAAAAACTGGGCAGAAGACGACCAAGAATAGCTTCAACTTAATGCTATAGCCGCATTTCTGCTTGCGCTTTTTTAATGACTTGCGTAGCTGCTGAGATTCCAAGGCTGGCCATAATCGCGGCCACGAGCAAGTCTGGCCACGCACTTCCACTGCCGAAAACGCCCAATGCCGCAAGCATAACCGCCACATTGCCAATCGCATCATTACGACTGCATAACCAAACGGATTGCATGTTCGCATCTCCCTCACGATAAGCGTATAGCATGATGGCAACACTTACATTGGCAACTAATGCGAGCATTCCTATAATACCCATCGTGTAAGGCTCAGGCACTTTTCCGTGCATCAACGACCATGCTGCACTCGCTAATACAAATAGGCCAAATACACCCATGGTAAGGCCTTTAAAAAAAGCTGCTCGTGCACGCCACATTAAACTCATGGATAGCACCGCTAATGAGATTCCATAGTTCATGGCATCACCAAAAAAGTCGATGGCATCAGCCATCAACGATACTGAGTGCGCGTTAAAGCCACTCAACACCTCGATTAGAAACATAGCAAAGTTTATAATCAACGCAATCCACAGTATCTTGCGATATCGAGGTGTCAATAATTGGTTACTATCACATCCGCTGTCACAACAATCTTTTGCCATACATACCCCAAAAAATAAAACCGCTGATTAAAAAAATATCGCGTATGAAGCATTAAATCCTCTAGGTGCTTCTGGTTGATCCCCACTACCGCCTGTAAACTCAAGTTTTAATAGTTGAGTTGGTTTTACTCGTAATGTCGCACCTATAAGCCATCTTTCAAATGAGCCTTCATTTGGCCGACTGAGTGACTCCAACCTTGTAATCCAATACCAATTATCTTTAATGGGAACAGCTGTTTGAATATACGCACCGCGTCCTCCCTCTTTGCCTTTTGATGTAACGCGCTGAAAAACTTCACCACTTAACTCAGTTTCATTCAATTGTGTAACAAAATCTAATCCCAGCATACGATAACTAGCACCCGAAATACCATCAAAACCATCTCGCTCACTAAATGAGAGCAAAGAGATACCGATATCTGAATCGCTCTTAATACTGAATCTAGCACCTCTAACATGTTCAAACTTTAATTCATGGTTATCTTGTTGCTGATCTTCTAAAAGCTCTGTAAAAAGCTTATATTCGAATGCAATATCTCTTAATGGTAAAGCGCCATGTAACGTAATACCATTGGTAGCGATTGGAAATAAACGGCTGGTCGCTAACGGCCTTGAACTTGTCCAAACCAATGGAGGCGCTCGCAACAAGTTCCAGCGGCTATTGGGCGTTAGAAATCGACCAATCCTGAAGTTAAGTTTCTCAGTTAAGTTGTAATCAAAATAAAGTCGCTCCAAATCAATCTTACTTTCTTCACGATTAAAACGTTCATTATCGTTCCACGCTAATGGCCTCTCAATTTCCAACTCACTAAAAAAGCTGAGTCTTTCAAGATTATTCCATGAGACTAAAAGACTTAATTCATTGATTGCTGCTTCAGCTTCTGCATCCCGATGTAATGTAATGCCAGCACTAGAAAATCCACCCAGCTTGAGTTGTTCAATAAACGTACTTTCATTAGCCTCTACGCACTTAGTCAGTGCCATTAGTAAAACGATGATGATGTGAGGACTTTTCATACATTACTGTATATCTGTTAATTTCAGATTCTTATTCTTAATGAACCACGTTTCTTTGCTATCACACGTTTTACTACTGTGTATATCATTTGCAATCAGCAAGGTACAAAATAAATCATCCTGACTCAACGGAAAGTCTTGCCAGGGTTGGATGTCTTCCATGTGATAGTCAAAGTATTTTCCCGTCCAAATAATGACAGGAATGTGCGTTTGTTCTTTTGGCGCAATCACATAGGGCGCTGCGTGCAGATAAATGCCACGCTCTCCAAGTGACTCACCATGATCTGCAACATAAAGCATGGCCGTGGCATATTTTTCATCATGCTGCTTAAGAAACTTGATTACATTTGCCAAAAAATAATCTGTGTACAAAATGGCATTGTCATAGGCGTTATCGACTTCTTGCTGAGTGCAATCACCTAGCTCCCCAGTCATGCACATCGGTTGAAATCGCCTGAAGTTTTCAGGATAGCGTCTATAATATTCAGGGCCGTGGTTACCCATCTGGTGCAATACAATTAGAATATCCTTTCCCTCGTGCGATTGAATGTATTGATTTAGTCCGTTTAGCATCCCTATGTCTCTGCATTCGGTATCGCAAACAGGGTTTAAGGTTGGGCTTTTGAAGTTTTCATATTGAATTCTAGTCGCTACGCCTTTTGAGTCTGAGTTGTTATCACGCCATAAGACTTGCACACCGTATTCAGAAAGCACATCCAAAACATTTTCTTGTTGAAAGGCTTGGCTCTCTTCATACTTAGCGCGCCCTAGATTTGAAAACATGCAGGGCAATGATATCTTGGTTGCAGTACCACATGATGAGACGTTTTTAAAACTCACCACATTGAGCTTCTTAAGTTCAGGATTTGTTTCTTTCAAATAGCCATTGAGCGAGAATCGATCTGCTCTTGCAGTTTCGCCAACGACTAAAATGATTAATTTTTTATTCCCTAAATGAAACAATTTTTTTGCGTCTTCAGCTGTATGCTTTACAACATAAATCGTCTCACGTTTAAGTTGGTCTTTTCCATAAGAAATTAGGGAATAGGTAAACCCTAAAGGATTAGCGTACATACGTGTAATTTTATGCTCTCGCACAAAACTGGCAAAATCTGCTGTAAAAGGCGATATGCTTAAAATGCAAAGTACTATTAAAAGCACGCTTAAACCAAGTCTCACTTTTAGCCCATTTCTAAAACTTTGGGACTCATGGGCAAATTTAATAACAAGAATTGATGGAAGAATGCCGAATATCAGTATGCGACCCATCAGTTTAAGGCTCACAAGGCCTGCAAGCTCTTGTGGATTCGTTTCCACAATATTTCCAACCATGTCACGATCAATCACTACACCAAACTGATCCATGTAATAGGCAGCAAATGCAGAAATAATTAAAAAAGTTGCAAGAATCCATTTGCTGAATTTGCCAAAACAAATACTGATAAAAAATAGCATGCTCGAAAAAGTGAAAAATCCCATGAGTGATATCACAAAAGGCCACTTTTCAACCCATGGGTAAATTTCAGTCACCCGGTGAAAGAGGGTGAAGTTTCCTGTCACCGTGATGAATATAGAGACTAGTAAAGCAATACGTATATTTGCAGTTAAGAACATAGTGAAAACCTGCGCTTCAATTCAATCAGTAATGTAATTAGTGATTGTGGGAATGTTGATGGAGCGCATTTGAACTATCGATAAATGTGCATTCTTCAGCCTGAGCGCATAAAACAAGCTCACACTGCAACGTGCAATGTGTAATCGCAAATTGATCAGAAAGCTTCTTTTGAATAACGCTGATAAGCTCAGTTGATTCGACTGTTCCATCCATCAGGATATGCGCAGTGAGGCTATTTTTACCGCTGGTAATACCCCACAAATGTAAATCATGCAGGCTTATAACGCCTTTTTGACTTAAGATTTCCTTTTCCACTTCCTTTATATCAATGCCAAGTGGAACACCCTCTAACAGCAGGTTCAAGCTTTCTTTAAGTAATAGCCATGTTCTAGGCAACACCCATAGACCAATCCCCACAGCCACGATAGTGTCCACCAAAGCCCAGCTAGTAAAGTAAATGATGATGCCGCCTACGATTACACCGACAGAGCCAATCAGGTCACTCCAAACTTCTAAGTAGGCACCTTTAAGGTTCAAGCTGCTGTCTTTACCGCTACTGAGCAATCTGATACTCATAAAATTAATGACTAGCCCTAAACATGCGACCATCATCATGCCTACGGATTGCACTTCAACCGGGCTGCGAAAACGTTGCCATGCTTCATATAGAATATAAATTGCAACACCGAAAAGCAATAAAGCATTAAAGGTGGCTGCCAGTATCTCAAAGCGGTGATAACCATAAGTTCTATATTGATCGGCAGGTTTTCTAGCTATTCTGACTGCAGCTAAGGCTATGCCCAGTGCCGCCGAATCAGTAAACATGTGGGCAGCATCGGATAACAATGCAAGACTGTTAAGTAAAAATCCTGCTATGGCCTCGGCGATTAGGAAGGTAGTCGTGAGTGCGAACGCAATCCATAATACCTTCTCGTTTTGATTACTTGGTAATGCATGGTTGTGTTCTGCACTCATGAGTTATCTCCCAACACCATTTTTGATGCAAAGTTGGATTTTGGCCGATTAACCAATTGATACAACATCGGTAAAACCAGCAAAGTCAGCATAGTGGATGACAAGATGCCACCAATAACCACGGTAGCCAGCGGTCGTTGAACCTCCGCTCCGGTGCCAGTGGCGATAGCCATTGGTAAAAAGCCAAGAGAAGCGACTAGAGCAGTGATTAAAATCGGTCTTAACCGATTCATGCTACCCTCTTGGATCGCCACATCAAGAGGTTTGCCCTCGGCCATTAAGCCTCTAATAAAGGTAATCATCACCAAGCCGTTCAATACTGCAACCCCAGATAAAGCGATAAATCCGACGCCCGCAGAAATTGAAAGTGGAATATCACGTAGGTACAAGGCAAGGACGCCGCCTGTAAGAGCAAATGGAATCCCTGTAAACACAATCAGGCCGTCTTTGATGTTGTTAAACATCATATAAAGCAATATGAATACAAGTAACAGCGATACCGGCACTACAATTTGTAAGCGTTTGCTTGCAGATTGTAGCTGCTCAAAAGTACCACCCCAATCAACCCAATATCCCGCAGGTATTTTCACCTGCTGTTGAATGCGTTGCTGGGCTTCTACAACGTAAGAGCCAATGTCACGATCCCTGACGTTTGCAGTGACGACAACGTTTCGTTTACCATTTTCACGACTGAATTGATTTGGGCCTGGGGCAATATCTATGGAAGCTACTTCGCCTAATTGCAGATAAACAGTTTTATCGTTACTGTTAGCAATTTTGATAGGCAGGCGCTTAAAGCTATCCATGTCTGTTCTTAACTCGTCTGGAAGCCTAACTACAATATCAAAGCGACGATCACCTTGGAACACAGTGCCCGTCTCTTTACCATTCATCGCAGTAGAAATAGCCTCTTGCACTTGAGATACATTGACTCCTAGCCTTGCGATTTTCTGACGATCAATATTGACAGTGAGGATTGGCAAGCCCGTTGTTTGCTCAACCTTAACGTCTTCTCCACCTTGTATTTTTGACAGCACCTCTGAAATTTCTTTGGCTTTATCATTCATCACCTCCATGTCATCACCAAATATTTTTACGGCAACATCACTACGCACGCCAGAGATAAGCTCATTGAACCGCATTTGAATAGGCTGAGTAAATTCATAGTTATTGCCAGGCACCGCACTTACCGCTTTTTGTATCTGTGCAGTTAAAGTGTTTTTGCTTAAATCAGGGTCTGGCCATTCTGATTTTGGCTTTAGCATGATGTAGTTATCTGCCACATTGGGCGGCATGGGGTCAGATGCAATTTCAGCCGTGCCAATTTTTGCAAATATCGTATCTACCTGCGGAAATGATTTAACCGTATGTTCAAGCTCTTTTTGCATTTCCACTGCCTGAGTAAGACTGGTTCCAGGTATGCGCAATGCATGTAAGGCAATGTCCCCTTCGTTTAAGCTAGGAATAAATTCGCTCCCCATGCGCGTGGTTAGCAAACCACTGAGCACCACCGATGCAACCGCCAATGTCAACACCAACGCTTTGTTGTCCATCACTTTATTGTAAATAGGCAGGTAACCGCGCTTAGCCAAGCGAATCAAGTACTGCTCTTTTTCATCGACTTTTCCGTTGATAAAAAGCGCTACTGCAGCTGGGATAAATGTGACAGAGAATAGCATGGCACCTACCAAGGCTATTACCACCGTTATAGCCATTGGGTGGAACATTTTTCCCTCTACGCCTGTTAAAGCAAAAATAGGCAGGTACACCACCATGATGATCAGTTGGCCATAAATGAGCGGTTTTCTGGCTTCTTTAGCTGCTTCAAACACTTCTGAGAAACGCTCAGAACGGCTTAGCGGTCTACCTATCGTGGCTTGTGCATGGGCTAACCTTCGCATACAGTTTTCCACAATCACTACTGCGCCATCAATAATGATGCCAAAATCCAGTGCGCCTAAACTCATCAGATTTGCACTGACTTTTGCAGTGGCCATGCCAGTAAAAGTAAACAGCATAGATAGCGGAATCACCAACATCGTGATAATAGCTGCACGGATATTACCCAAGAAAATAAACAGAATCGCAATGACTAACAACGCACCTTCTAACAGGTTTTTCTTAACGGTATTGATGGCCTTATCAATTAAGATAGTTCTGTCATATACAGTTTTGGCAATAATGCCAGGAGGTAATGACTTATTAATCTCCGTCAGCTTTTTTTCCACGGCAGCAGATACGGTACGACTATTTTCACCCGTCAACATAAAGACGGTGCCTAATACAACTTCTTGGCTGTTTTCGGTAGCGGCTCCGCTACGTGCTTCACTACCAATCATCACTTCTGCAACATCAGAAACATGAGTTGGTACGCCATTTGTAGCGCTAACCACAATGTTGCTGATATCGATCATATCCTTCACTTGACCAGGCACACGAATCAAATATTGCTCGCCAGATTTCTCGATAAAACCCGCACCCATATTGGCATTATTGTTTTCTAATGCAGTGACTAAATCGTCAATTGACAGGCCTCTCGCTGTTAGTTTTTCAGTGGACGGAGCGACTTGATACTGTTTAACATAGCCGCCAATGGTGTTAATTTCATTAACGCCTGGCACGTTGCGTAGCTGGGGTTTAATAATCCAGTCTTGCACCTCCCTTAAATCCATCGGGGTGTAGGGTGTTTTGTCAGGTTTTAAAGCACCTTCTTTGGCCTCTACCGTCCACATGAAAATTTCACCTAAACCCGTTGAGGTTGGCCCCATCTCTGGAAGAACGCCATCAGGCAGCTTTTCTTTAGCTTGCTGAATCCGTTCATTGACCAACTGTCTTGCAAAAAAAATATCTGTACCTTCCTCAAAAATGACGGTTACCTGAGAAAGGCCATAGCGAGAAATGGATCTGGTTTGCTCTAATTTAGGCAAGCCAGCCATGACTGTCTCTATCGGATATGTAATACGCTGCTCGGTCTCTAATGGTGCATAGCCTGGCGCAGACGTATTGATTTGGACTTGAATGTTAGTAATATCTGGCACAGCATCAATAGGCAGCTTTTGGTAACTGAATATACCTAGTACGGCAATTGCTAATACCATCATTAATGTGAGCCACCGCTGATCGATTGCAAATCGAATAATTTTCTCAAACATTTGATAGCTCCTTTGGTTTAACTGCAGATTCAAGTCTCCATGTATTAGTGCTCATGACTTGCTCCTGCTTTACCAATGTCAGCCTTAATCAAATAGCTGTTTGCTGCTGCATATTTTTCACCTACATTCAATCCCTCCAACACCTCAACATATTTGTCGTCCCTTCGGCCAAGCGTGATCGGTCTCGCCTCAAAATAAACACCATAGCGTCCAAACACGACTGTTTCTTCATTCAGTGATTGAAGACCCTCAACGGATACTGCCAAAGGCACATCCACCTCGTTGGAAGTCAACTCAATATTGATTGGCAGACCAGGCAACCATGTTTTATCTGGGTTGCTTAGAACCACTCTTGCCATCGCTGTCCGCGATTGCTCGCCAACCAATGAACCAACATAAGAAATATTGCCAGTGGCTTGAGCATCAAAAGCCGCTGCTTTAATCGTCACTCTCTGTCCCGATTTCACCGTATTGATATCTTTAGCATAAATGACTACCTCAGCCCATACCGTTGACAAATCAGATATTTCAAATAGGCTGTCTATCTCGCTTACAACCTGACCTTGACTAACTTTTTTTAATGTCACCACCCCATCAATTGGTGAACGGATATCATAGCGTGCTTGACCATATCCGCTTGCGCCAGCACCAAGTGCGCCTAATTTTTGTTGTACGCGACTTAAGTTGATCTCTGCTTCCTGTAAATCATTTTGTGCTTGCAAGTAGTCTTGCTGAGCAGAGATTTTCTCTTCCCAAAGTTGTTTCTCTCGTTCGTAAGTTGTACGTGCCAGCCCAACTCTTTTCTGAGCGGCCAATAGGTCACTGCGTATATCAGCAATCATTTGACTGGATACGGTCGCCAACACTTGGCCTTTACGTACTTTGTCGCCTGCATTCACCGTGACTGCTTCTACGATGCCGCCAACTCTAGGTACAATCTGCACGCTCTTGTCCGCATTCAACTTGATTTCACCCTGAAGTTTTAAGGTGCTTTTGATTTTTGCTGGACCAGAGGTCAATATTTCGACGGCATTCAACGTCAGCTGCTTATCCGACATCGACACCCTGCCTTCAACTTGTTTGTAAGAAAACGTATGATTTTTATTGTTGTAAGTCGCGTTAATGTGTACATCAAACGAATGTGGTTCGCTCACCACTGTATCGCTTCTGAGATAGTCTTGTTGTTTAGCAAAGTTAAATATTTGTGACTCTCTGCCTAAGCGTTCTAATTCAACGCTGACTTTAGACATGGCTGGATCCAGAGCTTTATTATTTAAATAGGTATAAATTCTAAATTCTGGAGGCGTGTCTTCTTCAAAGATTGTAATCTCAACCCCATAGTTATCTTTGACGAATAGCTTCCCACCATGCGGCCCTTTCAAAACCTCTTCAGGTTGTGCCGCGTGTTGCTTCTCATGCGCTTCTGTCGCTTTTTTATCCACGCCTGCCGACTCTTCAGTCTCATTCTCTTCGTGTTCTGAATGACCTTCACTCTCTGAATGACCTTCACCCTCAGAATGCTCCTCATGCTCTTCAGACATAGCCTTAGGCTTTTCAGTGTTGAGTATCAACCCACCCAACACGATGGTCAAAATGATGACCAAGGCTATTGCAATCAATTGCCCACTTTTTTTGGTACTTTTATCGAAATTAAAATTCATGATTGATGATCCTTAAGGCTTAGTTACCGAGTGTTCTACGACATCACCAAGAGTGCGTTCTATTTCCGCAACGGATTGATGTGCTTCTAGAAGTGCGTTGATATATTGAGACTTGGCTTGATAGAGTGTGCGTTGCGCATCTAACACATCCAGAAAGTTAAATTTACCCAAGCTAAAGCCTCTATTGGCAGCATCAAATGCGCTTTGCGCATTGGGTAGAATATCCACTTGAAGTGACAATGTTGCTTGTCTGGCCGCATTTAATCTTTCATATTGCGTAGCAAGGCTGGTTTGAATTCTGTTTTTTACAGCAACCAGCTCATCTTCAGCTTTATATTTGCGGCTCACAGCTTCTTGCAAGCTACCTTGATTGCGGTCAAAAACAGGGATTGGAATAGATAAACCAAATAAAGCCTGATTCAAACCGCCAAGCTCTTGATTATTGACAACTCCAGCACTGATGGTGATATTAGGAACTGCCTTACTACGCTCAATCTTAGTCACAGCCTCTCGGGTATTAATTTCTAGCTTGGCTAATTTAACGGATGGGGAGCTATCAATTAACACTTGTAACTGATCAAGTGAGCTGATTTCAGGAATGCTAGTAACCTCACCTGTAACACGTTCAAAACTAGGTGCGTTATCACCCCATAGAGCGGCTAGGCGTTTACGATTATTAGTCAATTGCGTCATGGCTTGAACCAACTCAATCTTCGCTGTAGCAGCGGCAACGGTTGATTTGGTTTGTTCGACGGGTGAACTCTTGCCTGCTTTGACACGCTTCGAGGCTGCATCAAGTGCCAACTCGGCTATTTCGACGGATGATTTTGCGAGTGACACTCTTTCTTGAGCAACTAGTAACTCGTAAAATGCCGTAACCACATTTGCGTGAATTTCAGCTTGTTGTGCGGCTAAGCCCGCCTCTGCTTTGCTGTGGAAAGCATCAGCAGCCTCCATTCTCGCAGCACGCTTATCTCCCAACTCAATTTCTTGGTTTAACTGAAGATAAATTTGCCGTGTGGCGCTTCGGGTATCTTGAATAGATGTTGAAACATAAGGGTTAGGGCGAGTGGCCGCCTGTACTTTTGTCCCCGCTATAGCTTCTCGCTCGCGGATGGCAACTGCAATGTCTGGGTTAGCTTTCAACGCTAAATTAAGCGAGTCGGAAAGTGAAAGCTCTTTTAAACCCTGGCTTTCAGAGCTTTGCAACTCGGCGTCATTAGCCGCCAATGACGAAGTTGATAATAAAATAAATGATAAAAACAAATAACATAAACGCATAGAATTCTCCTAAAATTAAGGTAAGAATTCAGCGAGATATGATATTTATTACGAGTTACAGAGTATTAAGATGACAAAATCCCGCTGAATTAAACAGCGAGATTCCAGTTGGGGCGTTCTGGTTTAGACGGAATGACTTCAGGGTAACTGTAATGCATCGCGACCATTGCAAGTGGCTCAATATCAGCTTCAAATACGGGTAAGGTATTCATCATTGATTTGATACTCCCAAGATGACAGTATGGACAATCCGTATCAATATCAGATTTGGAGATGTCTCCTGATTCTTGGTTTTTTGCTTTACCAGTATCACCATTTTGTGACACATGCTTGTGAGTATGATGACCAATATGATCAACTTTTGGATTTTGTTCGTGCTGGCAATACTGAGCCGCAACAGCCCACGAAGACTGCAGTACGAATATAACCAATAGAATTTTAAATAATGCTTTCACTATGTTAGCTTATCACGATAGTTGTGTAGGATACAATTAGTTAATTGTGGCTCGCATTTTTAACGGCTTGAGGTCTCTTGATAAAACCGTAAAAAAGGAAAGCAACTGGCACGAGTACAAGACTGTAAGAAATCCATGCACCTATTTGACCTTGTGGACCATAGGCTTCAGTTGCCGCGTGCCAATAAGCATTATCAAACAGACCTAAATTCGCAATTTCTGCTGACTCGGTATATTCATGAAACGCATATATGACGAGTTGAACAGAAAATATCACCATGAATACGGCTGTAACTTGGAAGAACAAACCCAAATTGATACGATGCCCATACTTACTCCATGCGACAGCCACCAATCCAGCAATACCTAAACCCATTAAGGCACCTAATGCAAGATGTAGGCTATCATTGCTTTGCGCCAATGATGCAATCATGGTGGCAGCTTCCAAACCTTCGCGGCCTATCATCAGCAACACAAATAAGAAAATAGCGAGCTTTGCACCACCAGTTGGATTCTGAACTGCACGGTCAATCGCGCCAGTAATCTCACCTTTAAGATGCTTACCCATTTTTACCATATGCACTGTACAGCTAATCACAAGCACTGCCGCTGTTAATGCGAGCGTGCCCTCCCAAAACGGCGTCAGCGCTCCTATTTTTGCAAAGATAAACCCCAGGCTTGCACACCCTATAATGGCTACAACACATGCACGATTGACAGAAGGAATAAGCTTTTCGCCACCAGTCTTGACTAGATAGGCAAGCACAATTGCAATGATGAGAAAAGCCTCGAGCCCCTCTCTAAAAGAAATCATTAATGTTTCAAACATGACATAACCTTTGCGTAGTATTTAACATGAGAAATCAATTTTACAAATGATTTTGATTCTCATTATATCGGAATTTAAGGTCGTTCATAACAAGAGCCTACGTTTTCGCATAGCTCCTCCTCAACAGCATATACGAAGCAGGCAATACAAATAAAGACAATAATGGCGCGGTCAGCATGCCCCCCACCATAGGCGCAGCAATGCGGCTCATGGCTTCAGAGCCTGTACCTGTGCCAATTAAAATTGGGATTAAACCAGCAAGAATCACCGCCACTGTCATGGCTTTCGGTCTAACCCTTAGCGCTGCGCCTTCAATCAATGCAGCATACAAGTCTTCTTTATTATTCAGTTTGCCTGCAACTCTGTAACGTTCAACCGCACCATCTAAGTACACCAACATAATGATGCCAAACTCAGCAGCCAGTCCCGATAGTGCAATCATGCCAACGCCACTGGCAATAGAGAAGTGATAGCCCAAGAAATACAGAAACCAGACCGCACCCACTAAAGCAAAGGGTAAGCTACCCAATATGAGTAAAGCTGGCGTCATGCGTTTAAATGACAGAAACAGCAGGATAAAGATAATGCCTATGGTCATGGGCACAACATAGCTGAGTCGTTTAGCTGCGCGTTCAAAATATTCAAACTGGCCTGACCATGCCAACGAGTATCCCGCAGGTAGCTGTAATTCTTTATCCAGCAACGCTTTCGCATCTTTAACAAAGCTGCCCAAATCACGGTCATGAATATCCACATACACCCACACGTTCGGGCGTGCGTTTTCGCTCTTAATCATGGGCGGGCCATCGGTCACTTTCACTGTCGCCACTTCGCCCAGCGGCACAGTTGCCCCTTGCTCAGTGATAATTGGTAAGGCTTTGAGCTTTTCCACCGAATCGCGAAGCTCTCGCGGAAAGCGCACATTGATCGGGAAACGCGCCAATCCTTCAATCTTCTCACCAATATTATCGCCACCAATGGCAGTAGAAATCAGGGATTGTACGTCTTCAATATTCAAGCCGTAACGTGCAATTTTGAGCCTATCTATTTTGACATCGATATAACGCCCACCCGTCACACGTTCGGCAATCACCGAGCTGGCTCCAGGCACTTGTTTCATCAAACGCTCCACTTCACCGCCTAGTCGTTCCAAGGTGTCTAAGTCTGCGCCACCTATTTTAATACCGACGGGGCTTTTGATACCCGTTGAAAGCATATCGATGCGGTTACGAATAGGCTGTACCCACACGTTGGCCATGCCAGGGATTTTTAATCTAGCATCCAGCTCTTCTACCAATTTTTCTAGGGTCATACCAGCACGCCACTCTGAGCGCGGTTTAAGTTGAATAGTGGTTTCCAGCATTTCTATTGGTGCAGGGTCAGTAGCACTTTCAGCCCGACCAGTTTTACCAAACACCGATTTCACTTCGGGTACGGTCTTGATCAGTCTGTCACTTAATTGCAGTATTTCTGAGGCTTTAGAAACGGCAAGTCCAGGTAGTGCCGTTGGCATATAAAGCAAATCACCTTCGTCCAAAGGTGGCATAAATTCACTACCTAATTTACCCAATGGATACAAACTAAGAACGACGATAAGTAACGCAAATGCAAGCGTGATTTTGGGGAAATGCAGCACTTTGCTCAACATGGGCTTATAAATAGCAATCAGCCAGCGGTTCAGTGGATTATCATGCTCTGGCCGAATATGGCCACGAATAAATATCGTCATGAGTACTGGAATTAACGTGACTGATAACCCAGCCGCCGCAGCCATCGCATAAGTCTTGGTAAAAGCGAGTGGCGCAAACAATTTACCTTCTTGCGCCTCCAACGTGAATACTGGAATAAATGACAGCGTGATAATCAGTAATGAGAAAAATAACGCAGGCCCGACTTCGCTGGCTGCATCAATAATCACTTTTGTGCGTTGCGTATTATTGGGTTCACCGTGATGCTCTTTAAAGCTTTCAAGCTGTCGATGCGCATTTTCAATCATCACAATCGCTGCATCCACCATCGCCCCAATCGCAATGGCAATACCACCTAGCGACATGATGTTGGCATTGACACCTTGATAATACATCACAATAAAACTCACCAATACGCCCACTGGCAAGGCTACAATTGCGACTAACGCTGATCGAAAGTGCCATAAAAACACTGCACACACTAAAGCAACCACAATGAATTCTTCAATCAATTTATGCGTTAAGTTATCAACCGCACGTTTGATGAGTTGTGATCTATCGTAAGTCGTCACAATCTCTACACCTTCGGGCAAACTTTTCTTCAAGATTTCCAGTTTAGCTTTCACGCCATCAATGACCTCTAGCGCATTTTGGCCTGCACGCATCACAATCACGCCGCCAGTCACTTCACCTTCGCCATTTAATTCACTTACTCCACGCCTGAGTTCCGGGCCAATTTGAATACGCGCTACATCGGATAAAAGTATCGGCGTGCCACTGTTACTCACCAACAGTGGAATATTGCGGAAATCATCCAGTGACTCTAAATAACCATGCGCACGCACCATATATTCGGCCTCACCTGTTTCAATCACCGCGCCACCTGTTTCCTGATTGGCAGACTGAATCGCTGAAACGACTTTAGAAAGGGGTATGCGGTAATTGCGTAACTTATCTGGATCCACCTGCACTTGGTATTGGCGTACCATACCGCCCAATGTGGCTACCTCAGATACTCCTGGTATGGTTTTCAATTCAAACTTTAAAAACCAATCTTGCAAAGCACGCAGCTCACCTAAATCATGTTTGCCACTTTTATCAACCAGCGCATATTCATATACCCAACCCACGCCTGTGGCATCTGGGCCTAGGCTAGGATTCGCACCCTTGGGTAGTTTTGAGGAAATCTGACTTAAATATTCCAACACACGCGAGCGCGCCCAATATTGATCAGTGCCATCATTAAATAAAATATAAACAAATGAATCGCCAAAGAACGAGTAGCCACGTACCGTTTTTACGCCTGGAACCGACAACATGGTAGTCGTCAACGGATAAGTCAGTTGGTTTTCCACGATTTGTGGCGCTTGCCCAGCCCATTGCGTGCGAATAATGACTTGTGTATCTGATAAATCTGGAATCGCGTCCAATGGCGTTTTAAACATGGCAAATACGCCCCAAGCTACGACCATGAAGGTTGCAAGTAGCACCAATAGGCGATTGTTCGCTGACCAGCGGATAAGTTGCGCAATCATGGTTTAGCTCCCTTCATGCCGTCATTCGTAGCTGGAGTTTTTTCAACCCGATCAATCATGTACTGTGCTGGCATATCAGGTTTTTCTGGTGCTTGTGCTTTCAAGTCAAACTCGACTTCATCGCCTGCCTTAAGCTTGCTGAGTTGTTTACTGTCTTTTACCTTAAATCCCATGATCATGGATGGCCAACCTAATTCTTTTATTGGTGCATGATCCAAAGTCACTTTGCCAGATTTCACATCCACCTCAACCACTTTGCCACGACCTTTAGGCATTTTTTCAGCGGACATAGGCTTACTATCAGCCTTGTTCATTGTTTTTTCCATGGGCATATCCATATCATCCATGCCTTTTTCCATCACTTTATCCTGCTGCGATAGCCGTGCAAGTACGCCTGACAATGAAGCTTCGGAATCAATTAAGAATTGACCAGAGGCAACCACTTCTTCACCTTCGCTCAAGCCACTCAAAATTTCTGTACAGCTATCACGCTCTTGTCCAGTCGTCACTTCTACTGGACGATAGCCATTTGCCTCCTTCACAATCACGATGTTGCGTTTCCCGGTGGCAATAATGCTTTCGGAAGAAACAGACAATGCTTCATGTGTTTGACCTGTGAATGCTACGTTGGCATACATGCCAGGACGTAATTGATTCTGCTTGTTTGGCAATTCCACACGCACTTGTAATGTTCTGGACGCTTCATTTAGCATCGGATAAAGATAGCTGACCTTACCTTTGAAGGTTTCACCCGTCATACTTTGTAATTGCACTTCAGCATCCAAACCAGGCTTTAGTCTAGCTGCATCGCGCTCTGGAACCTCAGCCACTAACCACACCTGAGATAAATCGGTGATTTGCATTAAAGAAGTACCCGACATCAACTGCGCACCTTCGCGTACGCCTAACTCGGTGAGTACGCCACTGGCAGGCGCATAGACACCGAATCTGGGGCTGGCTTTACCCGTCCTCGTAATCGCTGCAACTTCACCTTCAGACATACCCAGTAATTTCAGCCGATTTCGTGCCGCTTGTTTGAGTGAACCATCTGCATCCACCTGACCAAGTTTCGTCAGCGTTAAATACTCTTGTTGTGCTGCTAAAATTTCTGGCGCATAGATTTCAGCAACCTTTTGACCTTTTGTAACTGGATCGCCTACCGCACGCACGGATAAACGTTCTACAAACCCAGAAATACGCGTTTGTACTGCGTAGAAGCGGCGCTCATCTGGCTCGATGCGGCCTACAGCAGAAAATGACTCACCAAAACTTTTGAGTGACACCTTCTCTAACCTGATACCTAGATTTTGAGCGGTTTGTGATGAAATGGCTACGCCACCTTCTTCGCCGTCACTGTCTTCATTAGCATATTTAGGTTCTAGCATCATATCCATAAAAGGGGATTTACCTGGCTTATCAAACTTCTGATTTGGCACCATGGGGTCGTACCAATACTTCACGGTTTTTCCACTATCGTCTTGAACGACCCCATTGCTGGGCTTGACCATGCCTGAACTTTTAGTCGGCATAGCTTCAGTCATAAGCGATTGTGCGGACTTGTGCCCAAAGAACCAACCTAAGCCCGCAACCAGCGTTAATAAGATTAAAACTATTACTAAATGGAGTCGTTTCATTTTATTTCCTTAATGGTTGCACTTAGTTACTCAGCGTATCTAGGGGATAGCTTCATATCCATGAAGGGCGATTGGCCAGATTTGCTAAAGTGTCTGTCTGGTACCATCGGGTCTTCCCAATAAATAACTTTTTTACCGCTGTCATCCTGTTCCACATTGGCGCCACTCATATCGCTCGCATCAATTTCATTGGGCAGCATTGTGGTAGGTTTTGCTTCCATTTGTGTTTCCATTGTGGACGTTTCTGCCATCGGTGCTTGACTAGTGGCTTCAGCACTTTCTTGCTTAGAACAAGCGGCCACGGCCACTAAGAATGTTGCTAATATTAAAATTTGTGTTGTTTTCATGATTTATTCCTTTTCAATTTGTGTTAATAAACGGCTATCGTTTGTTAAATAGCCAATTCTGACTGCTGCACGTTGCTTATCAGTCAAGATAGTCCAATGTTCTAGCTCAATATCAATCACATCTCTACGGGCTTGCCAAACGTCAGAAATCGACTGTTTGCCAGAGGTGTAGCCTGCTTGCGCGATGCTTAATTTGGCTTGTGCGTTGGGGATTAGTTTAGTGATGTGCTCGTTTTCACGCGCTGCTGCCGCCTCAGCGTCGGCTATGGCACTTTCAAGTTCGGCCGAAAGCTCACGGCGTCTGTCCTCAGTGAGCTTGCGTGCCTTTTCAACGAGTACCAATTTTTCAGCAGTGCGCCTGTCTTGCCGGTTAGCGCGGTCTAGCTGTAAGTCGATGGAAACCTGAAAGCTGAGCATATCGCTACGGTCGTTAAACCGTTTGCCATAGCCCACTTCCCAGCCCCAGTTACGCTCCAAATTGGCTTGTGCACTATCAACATCGTATTGCGCGACTTTTTCTGTTTGATAAGCATTGCGTAACAAAGGGTGCTGCTCAAGTGCTGACTTGTTACCTTCAAGTCCCAAGCTATTCGTCATCACAGGTAGTTCGGAAGAGATTGAACGAAATGCCGATTTGCCAATCCAGCGCGCCAAAGCTGCACGCGCCTTACGCTCATCACGTTGTGCAAAAATACGTTTTTCGTTTGTCATCGAAATGTCCGTATCCATACGCAACACATCACTGGTTTTAGCACCCCCAGAGCTGACATTGGCTGCCAAGACTTTTCGCTCGGCAGTCATGTCATCAATCATGCGCTGATAAAGCTCAACCTTACGTTGCGCCTCATAAACATCCAGCCAAGCCAAAGCCACATCGCGCTCAATGGTTCTAGCAGTCGCTACTTGCTCGGTTTGAAATTGATCCGCTTCTGCTAACATGCGATTTGAAGCTAACTCACGCTTTTTGAGCGGAATGACATCTTGCGAAAACCCCACATTGACCATGGTCTGATCATCACGGTCATAACGCAAAGCATCACGCGTGGTGACTGGCAGATTAATCATGCCAAACTTGAGTTTGGGGTCGGGTAATTGACCTTCCGCAATCGCGGCTTGGCGTGATGAAGCGGCCGCGTCATCAAGTGATTGCAGCAAAGGCTGATTTTGTGTGGCCAGTTGAATGGTTTCGGCTAATGTCAGCGTTTCTTCTGCCTTTGCAGAATAAGCCGATAGCAGCACCATGCCAAACAGCAGGCATATCAATATTGGCTTTACAGCCAATCTGAGGGTGTTCATGAGAGCTCTCCTAAAACTTAAATGTGATGATTCAGGGCGTAATAAGGCCCTATAACATCAACTCAAGCAGGAGGTTTTAGCGGTGGGGATAGATCTATGGATTTTGCAGAAGGTACAAATTTTGGAAACGAAACAGTAGTCGCATCAACAAAAAAGTACGTCGATGATGTATCAATTGGCGGTGTTATTTGCGTGAAATGACAACTCGCACCCATTGCACAAGATTTATGTTCAGCACTAGATTTGCTGCTATCTTTACTCATCGAGCCTTCATGACAGTTCTTCATTCCAGCCATGTCGCTAGCATGCATAGAAGTTATCATGGTTTGAGAGGCACAAGAAGTTGCGCAAATAGCTGCAAGCGCTGGGCTTGAAGCCAGCACTAAAATCAAAATCATAGCTATTGCACGAAAGAATTTCATATATAACGTTGACTTTATCACTTCTGTTTAGTTTCAACAAGATGTCGCTTATAGCAATACCATTCTTCATAAGCGCTTATGACGCTTGCTAACTTTAATTTTCAGCGTCATAAACAAGTTAGAAATTGTTTATGGGTCTCTCTTCCATTCCTTCAAACCGCTCATCGAATTTATTATTGATAGACATTTGCGAATCGGTATCTGCTGGAATCACAAGCTTTCGATTCCCACCCCAGTTACCCCTTCGTTTAGATCGTATTGTAAGCCAAGCTTCGGCACGTAACAGCATAGGCCATATCAACTGCGGATGGCGTTTAATATGTTGATTAGCCAATAAATATGGTTTAAGCAAGTTTTCAGTGAGTGTAGTGGGAGAATGTAATGCGATTAGCAAGCTATCAATAATTACGTCATCAGCAGTTGTTAAGTTTTGGTCAATCAGTAACTTTGAAACTAAAGGCCGCCTTTCAAGTAGCCATGGCCAAATATGTGCTGATGGCAATAAAAGCGGATCATTGAAACCGCTTTCGTGGAAAGCAATAGTTTCTTTGGTTAGTATTTTATTGAGCGTTTTATCGTAAGCTTCCTTTTGGCGCTTTCCCTCTTTGTAATCGGTAAACGGGGAATCTCTTACTTCACTCTCTCGACTATTCAGGGTGATGGTGCTGTGCTTATCGCTAGCGGTATGAACTACACAAATAGATCGCCTTGCTACAGGTTGTCGCCAGCAATATTTGCATGCTTTGAAGACATCAAATTTACCAGCATCTAAATACCTAAGGTGTGCAATTTCAACATTGATAAAACCGCAGTGTTGTAGAAAAATGTTAGTTTCTAAATTACCAAAGACCGTCGGCTCTCTGGGCGGTAGAGTGGTGTAACGACAAATCCAATCAATGCTGACACCTATGTCTTCTAGCAGTTTTCCTAAATCTCCAGCTTTGAAGCTGTTAGAAACCAAATCTGGGTATCGCCAGCTCAACCTCTCCCAAGAAGCCTGCTTAACCTTTATAAAAGGTGCGTGATACTCAACTGGCAAAATAGGCAAAAAGTGTTTCTTGATAAGCGATAAAGCTAGACTTGGGGTAACCGCATGATTTTGCATCTCATTCCTGATTGCCTTTAATGCATGCGCCACAGGGGCGCACATCCTTTGATCAATCGTTTCCTCATCAACGTATAGTGGCATCAGTTCAAGTGTCCAAATTGGCGTCTAGTTCTAACTTTAAATCTTTTTTATCATGATACATCGTGATGATTACGTTTGATTTAAAGGACGACGATGGAAACAATGAATTTAGATGAGGTAAGTAAGGTGTTGAAGATTACCAAGGCCACAGCAAGAAATAGGCTCAGCCAAGGCTTACCAATGCCGCCATCATTCAAAGTAGGACGTAGCCGTCTGTTTCTGACAAAAGAGTTTTACTTGTGGATAGCACAACAAGCCAAGCCTATTAACAGCACGCATCAATAATAAAAATAGGAGTGGAGGAGTATGACAATGGCTTAAAGATAACAAGCAGTAAAAACTGGGCCTTAGAAGCGCGAAAGGCTTGGGGTGGAGCCCAAGCCATCGGCATTGCATTCAAGATTGCGACCTTGAATTTGTATTGTCCACGCACTTTCATCGACTGTCAAGGTCGAGGCCTCTCCATACCTATAGATTAGGTAACCATCCATCAACACAGATCGAAGAATCGCCGTATTGTCGATTCTAAATGGAGAAGCACAATGAAAATAACACCATTAGCAATTTTATGTCTCGTCAATAGAAGCCTCCTTCTTTGTTTGACTTGCAACCTCTCGCCTAAATTAGCGAGAAATTGTGATGTCAAATAGGAGGCTGTCAATGAGAAAAATTCGAGATGTATTGCGGTTCGCCCTTGAGAGCAAGATGAGTGAACGCATGATCGAGCAGGCGGTAGGTATTTCCCGAAAAGCAGTCGCAGACTATTTGCTACGAGCAAGTAATGCAAATCTGTGTTGGCCGTTGCCTGAAGAGTTGGATGATGCGGCGCTGGAAGAGCAACTATTTCCATCTGTCAAAAAAACGATGGTTTCCCGTAAGCCAATCCCGAATTGGTACACGGTAAACCAAGAGCTAAAGACAACAGGGGCTACCTTAGCGCAGTTACATTTGGAATATTTAGTCGAACATCCAGATGGCATAAGTTACAGCAGATATTGTACGCATTATCGGGAATACAAAAAAACCTTGAAGCGATCTCTGCGCCAAGTGCATATCGCAGGTGAAAAAGTATTTGTCGATTATGCTGGGCCAACTGTACCTATCTACAACCTGCAAACGGGTGAAGTTCGGCAAGCACAAATATTTGTTGGAGTACTAGGCGGCTCAGGTTATATCTATGCCGATGCTGTGTGGAATCAACGCAAAGCCAACTGGATTGCCTCGCATGTACGTATGTTTGAGCATTTTGGTGGTGTGCCACAGATGGTGGTCTGCGATAACTTAAAATCAGCGGTCAGTAAACCGAGTAGAACTGACCCTGTTATTCAGACAGCTTATCAAGACATGGCAACCCATTATGGCACAGCAATATTTCCTGCTCGGGTTTATAAGCCTAAAGATAAGTCGAAAGCTGAAGGCGGTGTTTTAATTATCGAGCGTTGGATACTCTTTCGCATCAGAAAGCTTAAATTCACTAGTCTTGCTGAGTTAAATGCCACTATCAAAGAGCTGCTGATTGATGTCAATAATCGCCCTTTCCAGAAAATGCCAGGCTCTCGTTTAACGGCCTTTCAAACGCTAGACAAACCCGCATTAAAACCATTGGTATCTCAACTATATGAGTACAAGGAGTTCTATAAAGTGCGGGCAGGCTATGACTATCATGTTGAAGTGGATGGGCACTTCTATAGTGTGCCGCATGTATTGGTACGAAAGCAACTGGAGGCGGTTGTGACTGCGAGTACCATAGAAGTCATGCATGGTGGGCGACGAGTGGCCAGTCATCCTCGTAGCTACGAACGTGGCGGCAAAACAACCAATCCTGAACATATGGATCGTGCGCATCACCATTATGCTAATTGGAACCCAGAGCATGCACTTCAATGGGCTATTTCAGTTGGTAGTCACACACATGACTTTCTTAGCCAAGCCATTTCAAGCGTAACCCATCGAGACTTTGGTTACCGTTTGAGCAACTCAGTACAGTCTTTATGCCGCAAGTATGGCAATGAGCGTTTAGATGCGGCTTGTAAACTCGCACTAGAGATTGGTGCGACCAAAACGGCAAACTTAGACTCCATACTTAGAACCAATTTAGACCAACATCCTCGCCCTAGCAAAAATTTGCATGAAGCTACTTTCGGGCATGACAACATACGCGGTGCTGACTACTACCACTAACCATCCATAGGAAAAATAAATGTTACTACAACAAACGATGTCAAAATTATCTGAACTTAATCTCAGCGGCATGAGTAAGGGCTACGAAATTCAACTATCCAGCGCAGCTTGTCAGGATCTTTCATTTGAAGAGCGCTTTAGCATGCTCGTTGATCAAGAACAAACCCACCGTGAGAATCAACGGCTAATTCGTCTACTGAAATCAGCAAAGTTCAAAGCCAATGCTTGCATGGAGGATGTTGACTACAGCCATAGCCGTGGATTAGATAAGGCGCAAATGGCGGGGCTGCAAAGCACAGATTGGGTAAAACGAGGCTTTAATCTGATTATTACAGGCCCTACAGGTTGTGGTAAAACTTGGATTGCCTGTGCATTAGGCAATCAAGCTTGCAGGCAAGGGATTACTGTTAATTTCCAACGACTGCCTCTCATGTTGGAGGAGTTGTACTTAGCCCATGCTGATGGAAGTTTCCGCAAAAAGCTATTGCAATTGGCCAAACCAGACTTACTGATACTGGATGATTTTGGCATAGGTACACTCAGCCCACAAAACCGTGCCGATATGCTAGAGGTGATAGATAGTCGTTCAGGCGCCAGATCAACGGTGATTACAAGTCAAATACCTGTTGATAAATGGCATAACTACTTAAGTGATGGCAACCCAACGGTGGCTGATGCAATTCTTGACCGCTTAGTGAGCGGCACTATGCGTATTAACCTAAAGGGTGAGTCGATGCGGAAATTGCGTTCTGAAAATGTATAGGTGGTGACGCTACCTATAATTATTGTAAGAGTTCTTATGCGTAATGCGTAGTTAAAAAAGCCACTCTCTATCATTTTTGAAAGTGGCTTTTTTGTGCAGCAATGAGTGGCTCTGTTTAAACGATAATGGCTGGCTTTTTTGAAACAGTTTTAGGTGGCTACTTTGAGCGATATTGAGTGGCGACTTTAGACGGTAATACGCACTAGAACATAGGTGTACAGCATTCCAGCAATAATACAGTGGTCTGTTTGAGAGCTAGGAAGTGCAGCGGTTTTTGATCCTATAGCATGAACTAGTTCTCGTAGCGTAATGGTTAGTCCTGTTTCGGCAAGCTCTCTAAGTGGATCATAAGTTGGGCTATCAGTCAGTGGAGCTATTTCGCTAAGCGTAACCGGAATGACATGCTCCCGACTAAGTAATGCATCAAGTTGTGCTTGAGTCATTTGAGTCCCCTGATAGTATTGTTTATGCTTTTTTAGTAAAGTTCGTAATCAGGTGAATATTTGAACATAAATTCTAATGTTATATGAACAAATTCATATCTAAAAATTTGCACTTTCTTTGGCACAAAGTCCGAAAATTTGCAGTTATTCTGGCAATAAGTGAATCTTAATCATTTAGTTTTTTGAAAAAAGACTTAATAATCAATGATGCTTTTTTCACTTATTTTGGCATTCGACAAAAATGTCGAAAGTCACAGAAAATGCAAACTGTGCCATTGAAATGCAAAAATTTTACATTAGTGTAGGCATTTACTTGTTTCTAGATTTCCCCCATAACTTTAGATAAATAATTTAGGCTCCAAAGGGAGCCTATTTTTTTATCTCAATAACTAAAACATGAAATACTTGTGACCTGCCTCCAACAACACTACCAACCGACTCTGAGAAAAGTCCGTTTAAACATCATGTTGCCGGCCTGAATTTTTGCGCATCAATAGCTGGTCAACGTAACCCTCCGGTAACATGAAGGGTTTCACCAGTGATATAGGCAGCATCTTCGGAGGCAAGGAATGCTACAACTGAAGCGATTTCTTCTAGCCTGCCAATGCGTCCCATCGGTGTGACTGCTTCAATCCACTTACGCATGTCTCCTTCATGAAGCCCTGCGTTTACTACGCCTTCGGTTTCAATCATGCCGGGATTGACGGCATTCACTCGAATTTTTCTTGATGCTAGCTCTTTGGATAACACCATAGTGATTGCATCTACGGCGGCTTTAGTGCCTGTGTAAGTTGCGCTGTTGGGTGGGGTAATAGTAGAAATGCCTGAGCTGATATTGACGATGCTACCTCCTTGGCCATTAAAGACTCGCACGGCTTCTTGAGTTGTTAGAAGTAATCCCAAAACATTCAGATTAAATTGTTTTTGAAAGTGTTCGGGCGTAATACTTTCTAGCGGACTAAATTCGTATATTCCTGCGTTATTCACAAGAATATCTAGCGTGCCAAAAGTATCTTTTGTAGCATCGATGACGTTTTTAATTTCTTTTGGTTCTGATAAATTGCCTCGGATCGCAAATGCTTTGCCACCTTTAGCGGTAATTTCTGCAACCACGGCATCAGCACCTTCTTTACTAGAGCAATAATTGACAGCAACGAACGCACCTTCTTCTGCTAAACGCAGTGCAATTGCCGCCCCTATTCCTTTGGAGGATCCTGTAACTAAAGCAACTTTTCCTGCTAATCTTTTATTCACTTTTATCTCAATTCATTAATTTATATGTTGATTGTGCTCAAAGGGTTTGAAAAACTACAAATTCATTTAAAGACCTAAATCACTTAAACTTGGGTGGTCATCAGGTCGTCTGCCTTGTACCCAATGAAAAAGTCGCTCAGACTCTGTAATGGGTAAATCATTAATGCTGGCAAAGCGTTTTTGCATTAAGCCATGTTCATCAAACTCCCAATTTTCATTGCCGTAAGAGCGGAACCAGTTTCCAGCTTCGTCATGCCATTCATACGCAAATCGCACGGAGATGCGGTTGTCTGCAAATGCCCATAGTTCTTTGATGAGTCTATATTCACTTTCTTTTTGCCATTTGCGTATAAGAAAAGCTTCAATTTCGGCTCTGCCACGGGGAAACTCTGAGCGGTTTCTCCAAATGCTATCTGGGGTATAGGCGAGGGCTACGCGCTTGGGGTCACGGCTGTTCCAGCCATCTTCTGCCAAGCGTACTTTTTGGGCGGCTGTCTCCGCTGTAAAGGGTGGAAAAGGTGGGCGGCTTTCAATCGGTGTGTTCATGTAAATGCTCCTTTGGGTGTGAGGGCGATAATTTTGTTACATTCCAGGCATGCTGATGTATCCGGGTAGTGCTTTGATTCTTGTTAACCAAGCCATGACTGAGTGATGGTGTGATAGATCCACTTTGCCTTCGTGTGCTAGGGCGATGTAGGGGTATAAGGCAATATCTGCAATGGTTGCTGTGTCTAGCGCTATCCAATCATGGTTGGATAGTCGCTCTTCCATGATGTTGAGCAATTTTTCTGTGATTTCTTCAGCCTCAACAGGGTTTATTGGGCGGCCAAATTTATGATGCAGTCGCAATGCGTTAGGGCCACGTGCAACTTCATTTGAGGCGGTAAATAGCCAAGCAGTCATTTTGCCTAAATCTTCTGAGTGATTAGGCCACCAAGTTTCACCACCATAGCGGTGTGCCAAGTAGATAAGTATGGCTTGGCTGTCTCGAATGATGATGTCGTTATCTTGAAGGATAGGTAATTGGCCAAGTGGGTTCATCGCAAGAAAGTCTCTTGATTTATGCGCACGCTCGCTACCATTCACAATAATACTTTTGTAATTAAGTCCTAAAATACTAAGCATTAGCCTTACTTTGTGGCAGTTGCCTGAGAGTGCAAATTCGTAGAGTTGAATCATGTTATTTTCCTTAATTTGGTAGCTTATAAATCGAGCACTAATTTGGGCGAGTTTGCGCGCGAGACACAAATGCACATTTTTTTGCCTTGGGTGCGCTCACGCTCAGTCAGTGCAGAATCAAGGTGTTGTGGTACGCCTTCTAGCACGTTGACGGCGCAGGTGCCGCAATTGCCCACTTTGCAATCGGATAAGGTTTTTACGCCCGCAGCTTCTACCGCAGTTAAAATGCTTTCATCGGGCTTTACGTGTAGGGTTTTGCCAGAGCGACGTAACTCAACTTCTATCGCTTTCGCATGAAGAGGCTCTGGCGCAGAAAAGCGCTCAAAGCGTAGGCGTGTTTCGGCGATGCCTAGCGACAATGCGGTTTGCTGTACGCCATGGATGAGCCTTTCTGATCCACATACATAGAACGTGGCATCATGTGTGGCGTTAGCCATTATTTTTTCTAGATTAACGGCTTGTTGTGTTGAGATATGCAGGTTTAATTGCTCGCCATATTCCCTTTGTAGTTCATCTACATAGGCCATTTCGTTTAGAGAACGCCCAATATAATGAAATTGAAATACGCGGCCATTTTGTTTGAGCGTGCTTGCCATCGCCATGATCGGCGTAATGCCTATACCTCCAGCAATCAGCACTACCGAATGGTCATCGTTTTGCAATTGAAAATGATTTTGCGGCATACCGCACTGTAGCTGCATGCCAAGCTGATAATGTGCGTGTATAAAGCGTGAGCCGCCTTTGCCTTCAGTTTCGTTTAACACCGCAATTTCATAGGTGTGCGTTTGGTCTGGGTCTGAGTTAATAGAATAATGACGGGTGCTTGCCAGACCATCCGCTAGAATCACGGGGACGCTTAAATGCGCGCCTGCGCTTACCTTGGGCAGCGCTTGGCCAAGTGGGTGACGTAGCTGGTATGCACGCACTTTTGGGGTCAGCTGTTTTACACCCGTAATGATGAGTGGCAACTCACCCTCGCCCAGTGTTTGCATGGGTGGTTGAGGGGTTTGCTGTTTGCGTAACTGCTGATTTTCTTCTATGAGCGGCTGTAGCACTTCATGCATTTCGGCTTCGGTAAAGCGTGGGGTGATGTGCTGCGGGCAGTTCCACTCAACGGCTTCTACCTGAATCACAATGCCGCGCTCTACACGCGCCCGATAGCTCGACATTTCTAGGCGTGAGAGGAGTTCGGGGGCTTCATCGTAGTGGACGATGTTGGTTGTGCCCCATATTTTTAGGCGGCGGCGATTGGGGTAATCCATCAAAATAATCGAAATGCGCGGATTGGCGTTGAGGTTACCCACACTCAGGTATTGTCGATTGCCTCGAAAATCAGCAAAGCCTATGGTGCGTGCGTCCAGCACTTTTAGAAACCCTTGCGGACCGCCACGGTGTTGCACATAAGGCCAACCGTTTTCTGAAATCGTCGCTTGATAAAAGCTATCACGCGCTGCAATAAACGCGGCTTCAAATTCGCCAATTTCATTTTTAGGGTCGTCTGCGAGCTCAAAACCGATGTTGTTTTCACGGCTGCCATAACGGGTTTGGGCGGCTTTTACACTCTCAGTAAAACTAATGGTGGCAAATGCGTTTGGCATGGTGTATCTCCTTTGCAACAAAATCTGTGGGTTAACCCTGGCACTGGCATGTATACATGCCAGTGCACTGAATTACGTGGCATCGATACGTTTGCTAGGCTGCGATTTTTAAAGCCACTTTGGGAAAATCAATATCAAGTTGGCTGGCTTTGCCGATCATGTTGGTGAGTATATTCATGCCGACATGGGTAATGATTTCCACAATTTCAGCATCGCTATATCCCGCTGCACGTGCTTCTAACAATTCAGCCGTGGTGACATCACCAGTATGCTCAGCAATCGAATTGGCCAGCTTAACGGCTACCGCAGCTTTTGCGTCTTGGCTGGTGCCAGCACGGTTTGCAGAGATTTCATCGCCCGTTAAACCCGCTTTGCGACCAATCGCGCTATGTGCTGATAGGCAATATTCACAAGAGTTTTGTTGCGCTAATGCCAACGCGATACGTTCACGGGTTTGTAGGTCTAAGCTGCCTTCATTCGCAATGCCATGCAAACCCAAAAATGCGCGTAGTGCAGCAGGTGAGTTGGCGAAGACTTTTAAAAAGTTGGGCACCATACCCAGTTGTGATTGAATGGCATCCAGCAATGCTTTTTGTTCTGGATTAGCAGTTTCGCTAGTAATGGTAGTAATGCGGCTCATGATTTCATTCCTTTTCAATAGAGGTTTAGTTAAAAAATTCGCTTTAGGTTTCGTTGCTGTTTATCCCGTTTGGCGAGTGAGTGCATTGTTCCATCTTTCATTTATTTAAAGAATATGCAAAAATAACAATAAACTATTTCAATAAATGGAATAATAAAGATGGCTGTTGACCGACTTTTATTGATGACCGTGTTTGTCGCCGTGGCTGAAGAGGAAGGGTTTGCGGGTGCGGCTAGGCGTTTGAATATGTCGCCACCCGCCGTGACCAGAGCGATTGCCACATTAGAGCAACACTTGGGCATTAAGCTACTCAACCGCACCACGCGCTATGTGCGGGTGACAGAAGCAGGGCAACGTTATTTAGAAGATGCCAAGCGCGTGATAGCCGCGGCAGATGAAGCAGACGAATCTGTGGTGGGGTTAAACGCAGAACCACGCGGGCATATCGTAGTTACAGCCTCTGTGCTGTTTGGGCGTTTATACGTGATGTCTGGCATTGTTGAATACATGAAACGCTATACGCAGATGGAGGTATCAGCCTTGTTTGTGGATCGTGTAGTTAACATGCTGGAGGAGGGCGTGGATGTCGCAATCCGCATTGGTGAGCTGCCAGACTCAAGCTACCGCGCCATTCGTGTGGGTTCAGTCAGACGGGTGCTGTGCGCTTCTCCAAGCTATTTAGCGCAATATGGCATGCCGCAATCGCCTGAAGAACTCGCTAGGCATCAAATCATTCTCGCAAGAGGACTTAACCCAGCGCCAGAGATTAAATTTGTAAAAAATGGCGATGCCCTGACGGTGAAAGTAAAGCCCAGATTGATGGTGAGTGATAATGATTCTGCGATAGAGGCCGCAGTTGGGGGCTTAGGCATTACGCGCCTGCTCTCGTATCAAATTGCGCCACAACTGGCGGAGGGTTCGCTGAAAATTATTCTCAGTGAGTTTGAGCCCAAAGCGGTACCCGTGCATGTTGTGCATAACGAGGGTAGATATACTTCTGCAAAAATCAGAACGTTTGTGGATTTAATGGCCGAGCGATTGCGCGCCGATACCTCATTAAATTAGCCTATCAACAGAGGAATTTTGTCATGTCAAAAGTCGCCATCGTACAACAAACACCTGTATTTTTAGATCGCGACAGTGCGCTAAAAAAAGCAGTATTCGCCATTCATGAAGCCGCAATCCAGGGCGCGAAACTGATTGTATTTCCCGAAGCATATATTTCAGGTTATCCAGCTTGGGTGTGGCGCTTAAGACCGGGAACTGACCACGATATATTGGCTAATCTTCATGCTCAAGCATTCAGTCAATCTATCCATATGCAAAGCGATGATTTGCAACCAGTGCGTGAAGCGGCTAAAGCGCATAAAGTTACTGTCGTGTGTGGTATTAACGAGAGAGCTAGTGAAGGAAGTCAAACAACGCTTTACAACGCTGTGGTTACTATTGGGCCAGAAGGTGAAGTGTTAAATAAACACAGAAAATTGATGCCAACAAATGCGGAGCGAACGTTTTGGGGGCTTGGGGATGCCAGTGGACTAAAGGTGGTGGATACCCCATGTGGAAGAATTGGTAGCCTGATTTGCTGGGAAAACTACATGCCACTTTCAAGAGCCGCTTTGTATGAACAAGGGATTGATATTTACATCGCACCCACTTACGACAGCGGAGAAAACTGGATATGTAGCTTGCGGCACATTGCACGCGAAGCAGGTTGTTGGGTGCTCGGTGCAGGGAATATTTTTCAGGCAAGTGATATTCCAGATGCGCTACCAGCAAAACTAAGCATGTACCTAAATCCAGAAGAATGGGTAAACCCGGGCGACTCTGTAGTCATTGCGCCTGATGGTCGCATTGTTGCTGGCCCTTTGCATCAAGAACAAGGAATTTTGTATGCCGAGATTGATTTACAGGCAATAGTCTCTGCTAGAAGGAGCCATGATGTGGTTGGTCATTCTGCACGAAATGATATTTTTCAGCTAAATGTTACATCAACAAAAAATATCAAATCTAATAACTGAACGCTTTGTCCCCAACTAGACCCTTAGTGTATTAATTGATCAGATTTTAATTTTTGCATTATCCGTGACACAAAATCGGGAATTTTGCAGTATCTATGACATTATTAAAAAAGTAATTGAAAAAACTCTTATAAATCAATGTACGATTTTGCATTAATCATGGCATTCGACAGGAGTATCTGTTTTAATGGAATGATTTGATTGGGATACAGACATCATAATATTTGCCTTACAATGATGGTGTTATAGATAATTAGAGAGTTTTTGATAAAGCTCATAAAAGCTTTCTTTAAGGGTAGATACAATGAGCGGCATGATATTTGGCATGACGGAAGAGCAGTTTGCGGATATGGCGGTCAGTTATGGCGTGCCAATGCTGATTTTGTTTATGCTGTTTATCATTGCCAATTTGGCTAAAGAATCCAAAGCCGGGAAATTTGGGACTTTCGTATTGTTTTTGGGGTTAGCGGTCGGGTTTATCGGGTACGCTGCAAAATTGGGCATTCAGTGGTGGTTGGATATCAAATAAGTAGCAGACTTATGAAGCAACTGCTTTGCTGGGCTCTAACGGTTGCTTTGTTGGCGTGCGGACAAAAAGCACCAGCATTCCCGCCACTTAGAACGGACGCTACCATCGTGCTTTTTGGTGATAGCCTGACTTATGGCACGGGCGCAGGACCAGAGCAGGATATAGCTTCTTTGATAGCCAAAGAATTACCGTTCCACGTGCAGAACGCAGGTGTTCCGGGCAACACCACACAGGATGGCTTGGGCAGGTTAGAAGCAACGCTGGATCAACCGATAGATTTGCTGATTATCGGCTTGGGAGGAAATGATTTTCTGCGGCATGTTCCATTGGCCGAAACAAAACGGAATCTCAAGCAGATGATACATCTGGCAAAAGCTAGGGGTGTGGTGGTGTTGCTAATGGCAATCCCGCAGCCCAGTTTGGGTGCAGCTGCATTCGGTAATCTGTCAGATCATCCCGTATACGAAGAGGTTGCCGAGGAAGAGCATATTGGGTTAATCAAAGATGTGTTTACCGAAGTATTGTCAAACAACACGACGAAGTCAGACCAGATACATCCTAATGCCAAGGGCTATGCTTTGGCCAAAGACCAATTGATTGCCGAAATGCGACGTTTGGGGCTGATCAATAACTGATCAGCTAGCCTTTAGCTATTTCACGTGTTTTGCAAAAAACCACAACACACAGCAAATAACAATCAGCACAACAATTAGTGTGTAAATGCCGGCAGAACCAAGAAAGCTCATGATAACCCCCTAATCTTTCACCTGATGATGGGCTTGTTACTTTGTTGCATTCAATTAAAACTCTACCATACTGAAGGCAGATTTACCTGCACCACATTCCGGGCATTTCCAATCCTCAGGCACATCCTCCCATCGTGTGCCAGCTGGAATGCCTTCGCTAGGCCAACCTTGCGCTTCGTCATATATAAAACCGCATACAGCACAAATCCAAGTTTTCATTTCAATTACCCTTCAAAATCACTATAGGTATCAGATTACTCCTGACAAACCAATAAAAAAAGCCCGGCTTGTGGCCGGGCTGATAAGCAACAGAAATTTAATCAAGCAAGATCAAAACGATCCGCATTCATGACCTTGACCCACGCAGCGACGAAGTCTTGCACGAACTTTTGTTTGCCATCGGCGCTGGCATAGACTTCAGCATAAGCGCGTAACACCGAGTTGGAACCGAAGATCAGGTCGTTGCGCGTTCCGGTATATTTAACTTTGCCGGTTTTGCGATCCTTGCCTTCGAATAATTCGGCACTTGCGTCAGCGGCCTTCCACTCCGTGCTCATGTCGAGCAGATTGATGTAGAAGTCAGTTGTGAGTGCACCCACCTCGTCGGTAAACACACCATGTTTACTGCCGTCAGCATTGGTTCCGAGTACACGCAAGCCACCAACTAACGCAGTCATCTCTGGCGCAGTCAGGCCAAGCATCTGGGCTTTGTCAATCAACATGGCTTCTGTCGGTGTACCGTCCTTGCCACGGCCATAATTGCGGAACCCATCGATCACAGGCTCTAGCACGGCAAACGATTCAACATCAGTCTGCGCTAGAGTCGCATCTACGCGGCCTGCGGAGAACGGTACTTCCACTGTCACGCCAGCAGCTTTAGCAGCTTGCTCCACGCCCACTACGCCGGCCAGCACGATCACATCTGCCAGTGAGACCTTACCGCAGGCTTTTTGGATGTCCTCCAGCTTGGCCAAGGTTTTGAGCACAGGCTTGTTGATAGCCCAATCTTTCTGTGGTGCAAGGCGGATGCGTGCGCCATTGGCACCGCCGCGCTTATCCCCATTACGGAAAGTGGAAGCTGATGCCCAAGCTACAGAAACCAGTTCACCAATACTCAAATCAGATGCAGCAATTTTACTTTTGAGATCGGCGATGTCTGATGCCGTTGGCTTATGCGTAGCGGCGGGCAGCGGATCTTGCCAGATCAGATTTTCCTTCGGTACCTCTGGGCCAAAATAACGTGCTTTCGGGCCCATGTCGCGATGAGTCAATTTGTACCAGGCGCGGGCGAAAGCCTCGGCAAAGGCCTGCGGATCCTCGTGGAAACGCTGGGAGATCTTGCCAAACTCAGGGTCGAAACGCAGCGTCAGGTCGGTAGTCAGCATCTTTGGCTTATGGAACTTGCCTTTCACATGTGCGTCTGGAATGATTTCTTCCGCGTTTTTGGCTACCCACTGCTTGGCACCAGCGGGGCTATTTTCCAGCTCCCATTCGTACTTGAACAGGTTCTCGAAAAAGTTGTTGCTCCACAGCGCAGGCGTTTTGGTCCAAGTGACTTCAATACCACTGGAAATAGTATCCTTACCATGCCCGCTGCCATAGTTGCTGTTCCATCCAAACCCTTGCGCTTCGATAGACGCAGCCTCTGGCTCTGGGCCTTTGTGCGATTCGGGCGCGGCACCGTGTGCTTTACCAAAGGTGTGGCCACCGGCGATCAGTGCGACGATTTCCTCGTCATTCATCGCCATGCGGTAGAAGGTGGCACGAATGTCCTTGGCCGCAGCCATGTAATCGCCACTGGCATTTGGCCCCTCAGGGTTCACATAGATCAAGCCCATATGAGTTGCGCCGAAAGGCCTACCTAGCTCGCGCTTGTCGCCAATGCGATTCTTCGAGTCCACATCCAGCCACTTCATCTCCGGTCCCCAGTTTACATCCAAGTCTGGTTCCCAAACGTCTTCACGACCCCCGGCAAAACCAAAGGTGCGGAAACCCATGGATTCTAGCGCGACATTACCAGCTAGGATAAAAAGGTCGGCCCAGGAAATCTTCTGACCATACTTCTGCTTGATTGGCCAGAGTAGGCGACGTGATTTGTCGATGTTGACATTGTCAGGCCAAGAATTCAGCGGCGCGAAGCGTTGCTGCCCACGACCGCCACCGCCACGACCATCAACGGTACGGTAAGTACCAGCCGCGTGCCAAGCCATGCGAATCATCTGCGGACCATAATGGCCAAAATCGGCCGGCCACCAGTCCTGACTGTCGGTCATGAGCTTGACCAGATCGGCTTTGAGAGCCTTGTAATCAAGCTTTTTAAACTCTTCGGCATAGTTAAACTTTGGATCCAGCGGGTTAGATTTGTTGGAATGCTGGTTCAGTAGGTCAACACGTAGTTGATTCGGCCACCAATCCTGGTTCGTGGTGCCGCCACCAGCAGCATGATGAAAGGGACATTTGCGCTCTTCGCTCATTTCGTTCTCTCTTTATTTAAGTTATTAAAAACAGATGGTTTTAATAGGTAAATGCATAATCTGCCAGCCATTCCAGCAGTATTTCCGGTTTAAAGTCATTTGCTATATTGTGTAATAATGCTTTCATGTCGAAATACCTCATAAAGACATCGCGTTCGATGTATGTATGGAATTCTAGATATCCACAAATGATTTGTATAATTGTATATTTCAATTCTATTGATAAATTAAACTAATCTAAGTAGCATAATGGAAACGGGATAGGTAAAAAGTATGACATTGATAGAACTGAAATTCATTGTAGCGGTGGCACAAGAACGTAACTTCCGGCGTGCGGCAGAAAAATGTTTTGTGACACAACCTGCACTGAGTCTCGGAATCAAAAAGCTGGAAGACGAGTTGGGAGTGAAGATTTTCGAGCGTAGCCGTACGGAGGTGGTACCTACAGAGGTTGGTAGTCAAATTATCCAGCAAGCTATCGTTATACTGGAGCAAGCGGCGCATTTGAAAGAGATGGCCAAGCTAGGCATCAATCAGCTGGATGGCATGTTCAAACTGGGCATGATTCATTCTGTCGGGCCGTATTTGTTGCCCGAGATTATTCCTATTTTGCGTAAAACTGCACCCAATATGCCGCTGGAAGTAGAAGAAAACTTGACTGCCAATCTGGAGATGCAGTTAAAAAACGGCATTATTGATGCAGCGATTATTGCATTACCATTTGATGTACCGGGCATGCAATACCAAGCGCTTTACGATGAAAAATTTACAGTGGTAGTGCCCAGCGATCATCACTGGGCAGATCGTAAAACTATTTCGACAACCGAATTATCTGACGAAAAGGTTTTGCTGTTAAATAGCGGACATTGTTTTAGCAATCAGGTAACACAAGCATGCCCAGAATTATCGCGCAAGGGCGAGATATTGCAAGGCAATTCTCTGGAAACCATTCGCAACATGGTGGCGTCCAATTTGGGCATCAGCGTGTTGCCGGCATCAGCCACCGTTGAAAAATATCACAATCCATTGATTAGGGTCATCCCATTTGCAGCACCCGTACCAGTGAGAAGGATTGCCATTGCCTGGCGCAAGAGCTTCACCAGAACACAGGCGATTGAGGTATTGAAGCTGGCAATTTTAGAAACAAGCGCAGACTTCATGGTGCGTGTTCCATAGTAAATAAAAAAAGGAGCCATTGGCTCCTTTTTATACCGAAAAAGACTCGGCTTATTTGTTCATTACGTACATCGTAACTTCAAAGCCGAAACGCATTTCAGTAGCAGCTGGTTTTGTCCACATGGTTAGTCTCCTTGAGTCATCAAATATGCAAATTGCTGATTTACATATTACGCCGCAGAGTTTTTGCAAGCTTGAGTGAAGTCATGAATAAAAGCTCATGAAAATCATGAGCGAGTTGGCATAGCTTCAGTAAGCCAACTGTACGCGATAGCCGGCAGCGGTAATATCTTTGATATGGATTGGCAATGCAATATGAATTTCTTCATGGGCTGCAATCCCTTCTTCAAGATTAACGCCGGTTCCAAGATATTGATGAGGTTTCAGTATCGTTCTGATAACGGCTTCGTCTTGGGTATTGGTTAGTGTCAGTTCAATATTCGGGTACGTTTGTGCAAAATCCGCGTTATTAATTAAGGCGCTACTGAAATTGATAACAGACGGATAGGTTTCATCTTCCTGCATGTCGGAATCGTCTATTAAGAGCAACTCCAGTTGTTTGGGAAGTTCAATTTTGCATTGTAAAGGCAAACAAGCGCTGACCAGCAAAGGTTTTAGGCGGGGGTAATTCACAGCAATCTGGTTGCGCAGAAAGTAAGTGCTTTGTAGAGCAGCGAATAATGCGAGCAATATCCCCAAAAAATAAAGCCAGGCGGGAGTTTTTTTCTTCGGAATGGCAAAACGTGGTTCGGCGGTGAGGTCTTCGATTTGTGGTGGTATCTCGAAAGGCTGCGTTGTGCTCCCGACATCTTCTTCTGAGGGGTGTACAAATTCTATAGTAACAACACCGCCCCCAGCAGCTGGGGTTGAAACCGGTTCGATGAGGGTGCCCGCTGGCGGCTCTATAGCGATTTCTTCAAACGCCGTATTCAAAAATGCCTGTTCGCCCGCTTCCTCTTCCTCGGTGATTTTGGACAAACGGTTTTTGGCATTGAATACATGGTTGCAATGGCCACACTGTACCTTGCCGCGATAGGCTTTCAGGTGATCCTGGCTGATCAAAAACTGTGTGTTGCACTCTGGGCAAGAAGTGATGTAGTTCATTTTTTAGTGCCGGTGAGCAAAAACCAAGCATCCATTTGTTGCGGCTCGCCCATATTAAACCATTCACTATAGTGTGTCTGCAAGGCGTCCACTTGCGATTCCAGAACGCCTGAAAGCGCGATGTGCCCGCTGGATTTGCAGAGGGCAGCCAAAATAGGTGCCAGCACCATCAGCGCGCTGGAGAGAATGTTGGCTACAACAATGTCGAATTGTCTCAGGCAAGTATCATTAGCATTCAAAAACTGAATCTCCACGCGGTTCTGGCGGGCATTGTAGATACTGGCTTCTACAGCCTGTTTGTCAATGTCCACACCAACTACTTCTGTAGCCCCCAGTTTTTTGGCTGCAATCGCCAAAATGCCAGAACCGCAACCATAATCCAGCACAGATTTGTCTTTCAAGTTTTGCTTAGTCAACCAGTGCAAACACAAGTGGGTGGTTGGGTGGCTACCGGTGCCAAATGCCAAACCCGGGTCAAGTGCGATATTGATGGCATCTTCCGATGGCGCCTCATGCCAAGTTGGCACGATCCACAGTTTGGGTGTGATGCAGATCGGCTCAAACTGACTTTGTGTAGCGCGTACCCAGTCCTGTTCTTCTATCGTTTCGGTATGGTAGGCAAATTGCGGAATACCGGTATGCGCTTTTAATTGTTCGATAAGTGTGGTCGGCTCAGTATCCGCATCAAACATGGCTGTGATGATGTTGCATTGCCAGATACCGGGCGGCGGGTCGCCTGGCTCGCCAAAAATGGCTTGTTCGGCCTCGGTTTCGGCAAAAGCATCTTCAATGCTGGCGGAGAGGGCACCCAATTCCATGAGTGCGTCGCTCAAGTCATCAGCGTTGGCATCCGTTGCCTCGATTTTTAACAATAGCCAGGCCACGTGTGCAAACGGATATTATTTATGAATACCCAGTTTTTGTTCCAGATAGTGGATGCTGGTTCCACCCTGGTGGAAAGCGGCGTCGGCCATTAAATCTGCATGCAAGGGAATATTCGTCTTGATGCCTTCCACAAACATTTCAGACAGCGCGATGCGCATTCTGGCAATGGCCTGTTCGCGGGTATCGCCATACGTAATCAGCTTGCCTATCATGGAGTCGTAGTGCGGGGGCACCGTATAGCCACCATAGGCATGTGTATCGATACGCACGCCCGGACCGCCTGCCATGTGGAATCTGTTGATAACCCCAGGAGAAGGTACAAAATTAATGGGATCTTCCGCATTGATGCGGCATTCGATGGCATGCCCCTTAAGTTGAATGTCTTTTTGCCGGAATTTGAGTTTCTCACCGGCAGCCACGAAGATTTGCTGTTGTACCAAGTCAATGCCGGTAATCATTTCGGTAACCGTGTGCTCAACTTGTAAGCGAGTATTCATTTCGATGAAGTAGAACTCACCATTTTCATACAGGAATTCAAAAGTGCCTGCACCACGGTATTTGATCCTGCGGCAGGCGTCAGCACAGCGCTCACCAATCTTGTCGCGCAATCTTGGAGACAGCAATGGGGAAGGCGCTTCTTCAATGATTTTTTGGTGGCGGCGCTGCATTGAGCAATCGCGGTCACCTAAAAACACGGCATTGCCATGCTGGTCGGCCAGTACTTGAATTTCAATATGGCGCGGGTTTTCCAGGAATTTTTCCATGTAAACCATTGGGTTGCCAAAAGCAGCCTGCGCTTCGGCTTTGGTCATGTTCACCGCATTCACCAGCGCCGCTTCGGTATGCACCACGCGCATGCCACGGCCACCACCACCACCAGCGGCTTTGATGATGACGGGGTAACCAACGCGTTTGGCGATTTTGATAATCTCGCTCGGGTCATCCGGCAGGGCCCCGTCGGAGCCGGGCACGCAAGGTACACCAGCTTTTTTCATGGCGTCCTTGGCAGAAACCTTGTCGCCCATCAGGCGGATGGTTTCGGCACGCGGGCCGATGAACACGAAACCGCTTTGTTCCACACGTTCGGCAAAATCTGCATTCTCGGACAAAAAGCCATAGCCCGGATGTATCGCCTGTGCATCTGTGACTTCAGCCGCACTGATAACAGCTGGGATGTTTAAATAGCTTTTTGCGGAAGGTGCAGGGCCGATACAGACGGATTCATCAGCGAGCTTGACGTATTTGGCTTCGCGATCCGCTTCCGAATAAACGGCCACGGTTTTGATGCCCAGTTCGCGACAGGCGCGTTGTACGCGCAAGGCGATCTCCCCACGGTTGGCAATCAGGATTTTATCAAACATAAAGAATCCTTAGCCGACAATAAACAGGGGTTCGCCATACTCGACAGGCTGGCCATTTTCTACCAGGATTTTTTTGATGGTGCCGGCAAAATCGCACTCAATCTCATTCAGCAACTTCATAGCCTCGATAATACATACGGTATCACCCACGGCTACAGTAGAGCCTACATCTACAAACGCCTTGGCGTCTGGCGATGGCGAGCGATAGAACGTACCGACCATCGGCGATTTGACGACATGGCCTTCAGTCGCGGGTGCTGCCTCTGTAGCAGCAGGTGCCGGAGCAGCGCTGGCTTGTGCCACTGGCTGTGGCGCCGCGGCAACAGCATAATGTGCTATAGGCGCGGCGCTAGGCATCAGAGCGCGACTAATGCGTACTTTCTCTTCACCTTCGGTCAGTTCCAGCTCGGAAATGCCAGACTCTTCGACCAGGTCAATCAGTTTTTTCAGTTTACGTAAATCCATAACGGTTCCCTCGGATTGTGCTTGATTATTGTTTTTGCTTGATTTGTTGAATTGCAAAACGTAGTGCAGCCAGATAACCTTCCATGCCCAGCCCGCATATCACGCCTGTCGCGATATCGCTGAAATAGGAGTGATGCCGGAATTGTTCACGTGCGTGAACGTTTGAAAGATGGACCTCGACGAAAGGTATATTGACTGCGGAAATAGCATCGCGGATGGCGACAGAAGTATGGGTAAAGGCCGCGGGGTTAATCAGGATGTAATCCACCTTGTTGGCAACGAGTGATTGTATCTTGTTGACAATATCCGCCTCGCTGTTGCTTTGGAATGTTTCCAGCATGATGCTATGCTCTTTCGCGAGGGCCTGCAGATTCTGGTTGATGTCTTCCAGGGAAGACTTGCCATAATGTGCAGGTTCGCGAGTGCCTAGCAGATTGAGGTTGGGGCCGTGGATGACCAGAATGGCAAAAGTGCGCATTGCTAACCTAGAATCCCGCATTTTTTACGAATTTCCATAACGAAAGTTTGCCGAAATTGGGCTTTTTTGTCCAGCAGTTTCGCTGAAATTAACAGAAGTTATTAGAATGTAAAAGCTAAGTGACTGATTTAATTATAAACTATTTTTAGACAATAGTTCAGATAAAGTTTTTTCCAGTAACGGTTTGGAAATTTTCCCCAGATAGGTTTTGATGATGTCCCCATTCGCATCAATGATAAGGGTGTAAGGCAGCCCCCCCTGATGATTGCCCAAACTGCCGGCAAGTTCCATGCCTTGAATTTCTGCCGAGAAAAGCGGGTAGCTAACTGGATTTTCTTTTCGAAAAGCTAGTATGGTTTCAGTATCGTCAATTGCCAAGCCTAATACCTGCACGTTTTTGGATTGATACTGTTGCTGTAATGCAGACAGTTCCGGCATTTCCTCGCGACAGGGTGGACACCAGGTAGCCCAAAAATTTACCACCAGAATTTTCCCTTGGTAAGCTTGCATGGGTTGCAGTACATTTTTTTCATCGGCAAAACGCGCGCTAAAGAAAGGCTGGCTGGATAATCCTCGGCCTTCTTGCGTGTAGGGGCCGAGAAAGAAATAGCGGATCGCAAAACCCAGTGTGGCAACCAGTAGCAGGTAGCCGATAAAAGACAATATTTTTTTTGGCATACGATTCTAATTTCAGCAAACCACTAAAGGATTGCATTCATCCGCTTTGAGCGATTTGACACGGTTGATGGTGGTTAAAAAGCTATCGGCATCTTCATAACCCACCACTTTGATGGGCCGGATTTCCTGCCCGTTTTTGTTGAAGAAGATGATGCCAGGTGGGCCAAACAGGTTAAAGCGTTTAAGCAGCCCCAAATCTTCCGGCGTGTTTTCGGTGACGTCTGCTTGCAGCAGCACAAAATCGCTTAACGCTTTTTTCACGCGCGGGTCGCTAAAGCTCAATTGCTCCATCTCTTTGCAGGATACGCACCAATCGGCGTAAAAATCCAGCATCACAAACTTGCCGGAAGCCTGTTTAATGGCTTGATCCAGTTCTGCAGTGTTGCGTACACGCCTGAAAGGCAATGCGGAAGCGCTTTCCGCACCTGCCAGACGCAAGCCTGCAAGAGGCTGCCAAGGCGATTTTGCGCCGGATACTGCACCCACTAGCAGCGCAAGACCAATGCCCAGCAGGATGATGCCGATCCCTTTCCAGAAGCGCATCCATGGGTGTGACCTGCCCAGTTTTTTATCAATCGGCAGCGGATCCAGCGCATGCAGATACATGGCCGGGATAATAAACAGTGCCGCCCACAGCAGCATTTGCAACGCTACCGGAATCACCGGGGAAATCAGGTAAATCGCCACGGCCAGCATTACCACGCCAAAAAAGTTGCGTACAGCGGTCATCCACACACCCGCCTTGGGCAAAACATGGCCTGCAGACGCGCCAATCAGCAACAAAGGCACGCCCATGCCGATGGACAGGCAGAACAAGGCAACGCCACCCAGCACCACATCATGCGTCTGGCTGATATACAGCAGCGCGCCGGCCAGTGGTGCGGCTACGCATGGGCTGACAATCAGTGCGGAAAGAACGCCCATCAAAAACACGCCAATGAACTGCCCGCCTTTCAGCTTGTTGGTGGTGTTCACCATGCGTTCTTCAATGGCGTGCGGCAGGCGCAGTTCGTAAAAACCGAACATGGAAAAAGCCAGCGCGACAAAAATCAATGCCGTAGCGCCCAATACCCACGGGCTTTGCAGGGCATTGCTCAATAGTTGGCCAGACAAGCCCGCGGCAATGCCGGCCAGTGTGTAACTGAGCGCCATGCCCAGCGTATAAGCCAGTGATAGATTGAAGCTGTGCATACGGCTAGTGGCATGATGGTGGGCTTTTTCATCGCCGACGATGATGCCGGAAAGGATAGGAATCATCGGTAATACGCAAGGGGTGAGCGCCAGCAGCAGGCCAAAGCCGAAAAAGCCGATGGCAATCAGCCACAATTTGCCGCCTTTCAGCAAGGTGGTCGCCTTGTCATCTGAAGCATCGGATACGGATGTTGCCGGGGTATCGGTGATGATTTTTGTGTCGGTTACGGTATTAGCAAGCGTGATTTGGTAACTTTTGCGCTGTGGCGCATAGCATAAGCCTTTTTCGCTACAGCCCTGGTATCTGGCGTTTACCATAATGTCACCCGCCGCATCCCGTGTCACAACGGTGGCACTGAAGTCATGGTGATAGACTTCCATTTTGCCAAAATTCGGGTCGTCCTTGATTTCGCCAGCAGGTAAATTCACTTGTGCGACTTTTCCGGCTTGTGGGTTCGCTAGCTCGAACTTGATGCGGTCTTTGTAGAGATAATAACCGGGCGCAACCTTGAAATCGGCGCGTAGTGTATGGTCATCCTGTGCCGCCAAAACCAAGCTGAACGCGGCATCCGGTGACAGGAACTCTGCGTCGTCGGCAGAGTCTTCGGTAAATTGCAGCTTGTTGCCCGCAAAGGCGGTTACGCTGATAAGCAGCAGTAAAAAGAGACTTAAAAAGCGTTTTAACATCTTCATACCGGATTTTTTATGCGATCAGCCATTGTAAATAAGGTTTGTAGCCATCATGTATGTGGAGCGCGATAATTTCAGGAAGTTCGTAAGGATGACCTGCTAAAATAGCATTTTCAAGCGCTTGATACTGGCTTTTTGTGGTTTTGATTATCATGGGCGTTTCATTGGCATGCTCGAGTTTGCCCTGCCAATGATAAAAAGACTGGCAAGGGCTTAGCACATTGACGCAGGCCGCCAGTTTCTGCTCTACCAGCGTTTGTGCAAGTTTGGCGGCAGATTGGCTATCGGGCATGTTAGTCAGTACTAGCAATGCATCTGGCGTGTCGGCATGTTTTGACATGATGTTAGGAATAGAATGCGTTTTTTTGTAATGTTGATTTTACTCGCTTTTCCATTTGCAGAGATATTTCTGCTGGTAAAGCTCGCACATCTGTATGGCTGGTGGCTTGCACTGTACTTAGTCGTGATTACCGTGCTGGGCTTACGCTTGATTAAGGAGGAGCGTACCTTGTTCTCCGCCAAGATGATGCAAAGCGTCGGCGCAGGCCAAACCCCGTTTGGCACCATGATGGGCAGCGCGCGCAATCTGTTCGCAGGCGTGCTGCTGCTGATTCCCGGTGTTATCAGTGATTTGATGGCGGTTATCTTATTGCTGATCCCAATTAAGCAGCCCGAGTTGAGCAGCGGCCAGACTTATCAAAAATCCAGTTATACCCGATATGATGCTGCGGCCAACGACGACATTATCGAAGGTGAATTTGTTGAAATTAGAAGCGAAATAGAGAAAAAGAATGACCCAAGTCACCATTAAAAACACCGGACACCAGTTTACGGTGCGCCCAAGCCAGACCGTGCTGGAAGCCGCGATTGAAGCGGGCGTCAATTTGCCTTACGGCTGCCGCAATGGTGCCTGCGGCGCGTGCAAGGGCAGTGTTTTGTCCGGTAAGGTGATGCACGATGATTTTCAGGGCAGCGCCCTGACGGATGCTGAATTGGCGTCCGGCCAGGCTTTGTTTTGTTGCGCCCGCCCGCTGGAGGACTTGGTGATCGAATGCCGCGAGGTCTATGACGCGCAAGGCATCCGGCCACGCATTTTTCCGGCCAGGGTGCAGAAAAAAGAAAAGCTAGCGCACGATGTGATGGCGATGTACCTGCAATTGCCCGCAAGTGAGCGCTTACAATTTTTACCGGGCCAGTATGTGGAGTTTCTGTTGAAAGACGGCAAGCGCCGCGCGTTTTCCATCGCCAATGCGCCGCACGATGATGCCGTGATCGAATTGCATTTGCGCCTGATTCCGGGCGGCCAGTTTACCGAATACGTCTTCAACGAAATGCAGGAAAAAACCATTCTGCGGCTGGAAGCGCCGTTCGGCAGCTTTTACCTGCGTGAGGAATCGCAAAAGCCAGTGATAATGGTGGCAGGCGGCACAGGTTTTGCGCCCATTAAAGGCATCATTGAGCATATGCTTTACACGCATAGCCAGCGCCCCATCATCCTGTACCGCGGCGCGCGCAGCCTGCGCGATTTGTATATGGACGACCTAAGCCAGCAATGGGCGGCGCAGCATCCGCACATTACCTATATCCCGGTGCTTTCCGAGCCGTTGCCGGAAGAAAACTGGCAAGGCCGGACAGGCTTGGTGCATCAGGCCGTGTTGGATGATATTGCGGATTTAAGCCCGTATCAGGCCTATGTCTGCGGAGCGCCGGGTATGGTGGATATTGCGTTCGAAACTTTTCAGCAGCAAGGTTTACCCAAGGAAGAATTCTTTTCCGACGCGTTTACCTTTGCCAACCCTTTGCCTAAGGCTTAGGCAGGCTTTTCAGTAAAGTATCCAGCACGGCACTATCGCCAGGCGCATCGGCAACAGCTACCTTCAACCCATGTTGCAAGGGCAGTTCTGCGATGCGCACGTGATTCACACACAAGATCACATGGCGTAGCCATTCCGCATGGCCTGCTAAATCCAATAAATAACGCATGGCTTCACTGCTGGTAACAATAACAGCCTGCAGTTTGCCTTGTTTCCATAAATCGCAAAGCAAGTCAGCATTCGTTTGAGGATTTACACGCTGGTAGCATTCAGCAAAATAAACATCTGCGCCGCGCGATTTCAATGTGTCGGCCAACAGTTCCCTTCCACCCACACCGCGGAAAATGGCGATTTTCATGTTAGCGACATCATGCATCTCTGGTAGTGCCAGCAAAGTCTCGCTGTCAAAGCGCGTGTGAGGAATCAGCACATTGCGTACACCATATAACCCAAGTTCTTTGGCGGTCTGGTGTCCCATCGCGGCAAAGCGCAGATTTTCCGGGATGTTGCCGTAGCGCTTGAGGATATGCGGCATAGCGTTGTCTACCGCATTGGTGCTGATGAAAATCGCCCAGTCTGTAGTCTCCAGCTCTGCCAACTGCTGCTCGAACGTGTGGTAGCTCTCAAGCGGCTGGATTGCCAGCAGTGGGTAGGAGATAGCCACGCCACCTAAATGCGAGATGAGCTCGGTGATGCCTTGCGCCTGATCTACGGGGCGGGTGACAGCGATATGGATGCCGGATAAAGGCTGAGTAGTCATTTTACATGGTCGAGCGCGGCCAGTATTTTATCGGCGCCCTGTGCGACGAGTTTGTCGGCTAATGCCTTGCCAAGCGCTTCTGGATTAGCTTTCGGGCCGGTCATTTTCTCGCGCAGCATTTGCGAGCCATCCACGCTGGCCACGAAACCGGCGATTTCCAGAGAGTCTTTTTTGGCAACGGCAAAAGCGCCCAGCGGCACAGTGCAGCTACCCGCCAGCGCGCGGCTGAATGCGCGTTCC